>Ga0206118_100154_pt1 | contig 72278 bp, 85 predicted proteins | sample 3A20Ametagenome_FD_177999 | JGI IMG/M metagenome (GOLD analysis project Ga0206118, IMG submission 177999) | Enriched microbial communities from leaf-cutter ant dump, University of Wisconsin, Madison, United States - 3A20A | ecosystem: Environmental > Terrestrial > Nest > Insects nest > Nest dump... | reverse complement strand
GTTGAAAAATGTATTGTTATGAAAGATTCGGTCGTTTATAATGAGTAACAAAGAAGGGATAATTAAACAAAAAATGTCGAACAATCACTATTGTTCGACCTCGCTTGTCGGGCGGCTCCGCCGCCAGGGAACAAGAAAGGAGGATTTAAAGGATGTCGAACCTGATCCGCTCCGAGCTTCATGCTCTTGGACTGCGAAAAGATCCCGTGACCTTCTCCCACAGCGTGCGGGTAGGCCTGCTGGCTCAAGCCGCCGCCAGGCAGCTCGGAATGCCGGAGGACGAAGAACGGAGGTTCACCGTCGCCTGCAGCTTTCACGATATCGGAAAGCTTCTGGTCCCGCAGGAACTGCTCGTCAAACGTCTCCCGCTCGACGAGCGGGAACGGGAGCGTATTCGCCAGCACCCGCTCCTCGGCGTTCGCCTTGTTCGCCGGCTCGGCTGGCGGGACCCGAGAATGATCGCGACCGTGCGCTCCCATCACGAGCGCTGGGACGGAACGGGATACCCGGACGGGCTTAGCGGCGAGAGCATTCCGCCTTGGGCCCGCCTGTGCGCAGTCTTCGATTCCTTCGACGCCATGGTGCAATCCCGGTCCTACAATCGGGTCAAGACGACGGGAGAAGCGGCGGACGAGCTTAGAAAGCAGAGCGGACATCAATTTGACCCGGCCTCCGTCGAGCTGTTCTTCTCCATTCCGGAGATCGCGATTGAAAAAATACGGCGTTATCGTTAAAGACGCCGAACCGAAAGCAGGTCGATAATCATGAAACCAACCGCCACTTTCCGTCCGGGACAAACGCTGGCCAAGCCGGTGCTGAACAAAAACGGGATGGTCATGCTGGGCGCCGGAACGCAGCTGACCGACAAATATATCGAACGATTGCGGACGCTGGGCATTACGGACATCTATGTCGAGGAAGACGCCTCTTCCAGGACTCAGGGAGTGGAGTCATCGCCCGCCATCGCTTCATACGCCTCCTCTTCGCAGGAGAGGCCGAACAGGAAGAGAAGCTCCGCCGCTTCCAAGAAGGCGGTCGACGAAGCGTTCGCCAGGCTCATCGGCAACCCGCTCATCCGCCAGCAGCTGTCCGTGCCGATGCTCGGCGACCGCTTCGTGCGCATCTATCAGACGTTGCTGGAAGAGTTGTCCGATCATCGCTTCATTAAAGACAGGCTGACCTTGCTTCATATGAAGGACCCGATGCTGTTCGAGCACACGCTCAATGTCGCCACCCTGTCGGCAATTATCGGCTTCGCCAAGCAATACTTCATCGAGCCTCTTCACGATCTGATCGTCTCGGCTCTGCTGTTCGACATCGGCATGACCCAGCTTCCCGACGAACTGCTGACCAAGAAAGGCCGGCTGACGGATTACGACCGAGGGCTTATCGAGCGCCATACGGTTGAAGGCTATCAGATGCTTGTCCATCGATCCGACTTGCCCGGAGCCGCCGCGATATGCGCCCTTCAGCACCATGAACGATATGACGGCTCCGGTTATCCGTCGGGACTCAGCCGTTCCAATATTCACGAGTTCGCCCAGATTATCGCCCTTGCCGACACGTACGACGCGCTCGTGTCCCGGCGGCACCACCGCAGCTCCTACACGAAGAGGGACGCCGTCGAATTTCTGCTTGGCTCCGGAGATCGCATGTTCGACTTATCGCTCGTCAAACTGTTCGTCGGCCACATCTCCATCTATCCGGTCGGAAGCCGCGTCGTTCTCAACAGCGGGCAGACGGCGGTCATCACCTCGGTCGACTCCTCTCTCGTCCAACGTCCGATCGTCAAAATTATCCGGGAAGGAGACGGCAGCCCCGTCGCATCCCCCTATGAGATCGATTTGAGAGCCCAGTTCGATCTGGTTATCGTAGACACGGCCCTGTGATCATGCAAAAAGACCGTTCCGAAATCAGGAACGGTCTGGTCATGTTGTTCATAAGCAGGCTGCGGAAGATCCGGTCATTTTCGGCGGCTCAGCTACCATGGGACAGAATCTGTCCTTTAGGCCTGAAGCTTTGCGCCCCCGTCTTTCGAGCGGGTTTGCCGTTATCGGTATGTCCTCGGTCAAATACACGATCATTATACCTACAAACGTCTTCCTATTCAATACTTTGGTAGGAAGACTTTGGTAGGACAGCAGAAGATGACCTCCCCGGCCGTCAAGCCTGCGTCCTCTTTTTGCCGCAGATAAAAACCACCCTATAAAGAGTGGTTAATCGGGAGGAATCTATTCTTCCCTCACTCCGATTCCAAAATATGGTATAATCCTCCATACAACAGTACAGGCTTTGAGGGCGGTCGGCTCACTCCCGGAAGGGAGGTGATGCCATGGAGGTTAAAGACGCTTTGATGTTGATGATCGGTTTCGGTGCGCTAATTATCGCGCTGCTGACGCTGGTTGTCGCAATCGTCACAGCGTTTAACCAAAAAAATAGACCGCCCTCGGACAAAGGATAACGGTCTATTTCTAATCACTTATCCGCAAGCCTACCGCCCTTAAAAGCGGCTGTTGTGGGGAGTCGTGTTAGCAGCACGGCTCCTTATTACATTTACTCTATTGACTATAGTCAATAGAACTTCTGTCTAAAGTATACCACGACGATTTATTCTGTAAACAGAATTTGCTTTCTAATTAATGAGTTGATGCTCTCTTGCCGTCTTGATCCAGTCGGGAAATTCTTGAAGCAACTTTTTATAAAGACTCGTTTCATCTATCTTGGAAATATTGTTAATCTTAAAAAAGTTAGCATTGTCCACGAATCTTCCGCTTAAGTTGTCCAGCTTTTCAAGGAATTGAAATCCGGCATTGCCGATTCCGACAAACTGCCAGAAGATCCCCAACTTCGATGCAGCTCGAATCGCTTCCTCGGTCTGCGGCTTGTCCTGGTTATCGCCGTCGGTAATGAAAATAACGAATACCGGTTCTTCCAGAGGCCCATTGATTGCCGTGGCCTTACGGAAAAATCCCTTTTTCTCCGTCGTATATTTCTTTACGATCCGATTAATCACGCCAGCATATCTCGTTTCACTTTCAAGGGGATAACTTTTAACAATTTTATTATCCACATACCCGTAGAAATTAGACTCTACCAGTTCTCCGACTTCATAGTCACGCCGCCCGAACAGGAAAATGTCGATAGCCTGATTGTCGTCAAACTTAACGCCTAGAGCCAAAAGCTCTTCGACAACCTTTTGAACGGTTCCGTTTTTGAAAGTGGACGCCATTGAACCGGATATATCCAAAGCTAACGCCACTTTCGCCTTCTGATTTCCAAGTCCAAGACTGGACGCAACATCATTAGCCTTTTTCTTAAGTTCAATGAAGTTCTTCTTCGCCAGATCGATACTCATTGAAAACGTCCTCCGCATTTCATCTATTGGAAACAAGTCTTAAAGTTCATTATATTGAACGCTTCTCTTCGTGGCAATGACAGTGCTTGCCGGATGTATGATCTATTCTGCAAATAAAAAAATCCCTCACTTATCAAGGGATTTCAGCTTCTTAGTTATGGTGCGGTCGAGAGGACTCGAACCTCCACGGTATTGCTACCGCCAGCCCCTCAAGCTGAGCGGACATGCTGTACAGTGACATATACTCCCTTGGAAAGCCCGAAAACCGGGCTTTCCTTGCCCTCTTCGCAATATAGATATATACAGTTCTATATGCTTAAAAACGGTGTTTTCTCCCATCCCGCTCCCACGGCGCTCCCACAAAAAGAGTCCCGGTCATCACTCGCCTGGGCCATCCTCTACATATTCGATCAGCTCATGAACGTTCTTTATTTCTAGAACTTCGGCTATCTTATTCAGGTTCTCGACCGACCACGCCTTCGACTTGTTTTTAGCCATGTCGTCGACCGTATTCCACCGAATGCCGGTCGCTTCACTTAATTGCCGTGCGTTCCATCTTTTTTCGTCCATGACTTGTCCCAGCTTTAATTTAAACATGGTCTTCACCTCAGTTTCATTATAGGTGAGTTCCGAAAAACAATCAACTATTATCGATTAATTTTTTATCTATTATAGTTGACATTCAACTATTTTCGTTGTATAATTAAAATATAGAAAGGAGGTGAACAACAGCATGAAAGATTGGGTTTCGTTCCTTACGGCCATCATCCAGCTTGTAACGGCAATCATGCTCTACAGTGTAGGCCGTAAGGAAAAGAAAAAAGGAACCAAACGTCGCCCGGGCGGCAAACGTAAATAGGTTCCTTGGGAAGGTCGGATAGCCCCCGGCCTTCTCTCCCCCAATCTTAACATAATTCAAGCCAAAAATAAACGGAGGTGCGGACCATAGAGACGGTAACGCTGATCGTAAGTATTGCGGCCCTGATCGTCAGCGTCGCAGCACTCATCAAGGCAGTTCGTAAATAGGAGCCTACGAGCAGAAAGTTAAACTAAGGGAGCGAATGAATCATGTTACAAAAAAAGATTAATGATTTGAACAAAGCGATTGATGTGTTGAAAGGTGGAGGTCACGACTACGCCGCATCGGTTCTTGAGGTGAGGTTGAGAGAGCTAAAAATTCAAATCTCATATCAACGTAAATAATAAACCGCCTGACGATGGCCTCCAGCGGAGGAGGCCGAAACCTACCGGCTAAGCCGGGATGGTCGCGGGAACCCGCAACGAGGGAGCGTACATCTCCCCTTTACATAGATGCTCTTTCTCAACTCAATATCGGCCGGGGTATAATTCACGGTCCAGGTAGCGCCGCTCGGCTTCGGCCTGTTTCCGTTTACGCTCCGCCTCTGCGTTGATATCCCACGCCAATACGACCTTGACCGCGTAATGATTGGTTGGATCGTACACGATATGCTCCTTTGTGTGCAGTTCGCGCAGAGCAGCTCGTACTTGCCATTCGCGGCGTCCGGCCTTCCGCGCCAATTCCTTTACGCTGGGGACGTATCTGTGTGCGTCGAGCATCCGCAGCACCTTACGGGCTGTGTCTGTCAACACTATCGCTTCCCTCGTAGTACCAGTGCTGAGTACCGTCCTAGTGCAAGACTAATTTCGGTGCGAAGCACCTCTCGCAAGATCCCAAATTTATCGTTATACCCACGACACGAATATTCATAGTACAGGATTCCGTCGATCATATCCGCCTCCCACACTTTAATTTGACGCACCCGAAACTCTCGACGAACTGCCGAGAGGTCTTTTGTGATGCAGTCCATAACAAGTTCAATCAGGCGGGCAAAGTAGGGGGCAAACAAATTTCCCGAGCGTAAGGCATCTCCTTTTGCCTTTTCGCACATCGTGAGCATGTGCGGGTACATGATCGAATCTCGGATCATCGTCAATTCGTCACTAGTGACGCGTCCCATCATTTTCGTGCTCATTGCAGAGATACCACTCCAATCTATCCATTGGATACCATCTGCCCTTGATCTTCACGCGACCATACTCGTCGATTTTCTCAACCATGCCGATTACATGCCGTCCGGAAAGAATAACATCGACCGGAACCTTAAAATTATGGGCAATGATCAGGTACTCTTCCACGCCGTCCGCCCCCCCCCCCAAAAAAAAAGAACGTTTGTTGGTATTATAATACGAACGTTAGTTCCCCACAACAGGAGAAGTATTTCCATATATCGAAATTATAATCAGGAGGGTAACGTATGGATGTCAAAGTAATTAATCACGCCTTTTTACATGGCCTGATTGTCGAGGTGTGGCAGAACGGTGAATTGATCGGAGGTGGTAAAATCGTTGAACATACGAAGGATTTTATTCGGCTGGACGATGGGGATTATTACTTTAAGACTAGATGTGAAGTGCAGATAAAATAAAATCCCTCATGATTGGGAATCATGAGGGATACCACTTATACACTTAGCAACTTTTTTCTTTCCGTAACCTCAAAAGAAAAACGTCGTTTAATCATATCGTTGATCTGACTGATCGTGTCCTTAAATATAAGGTTTGTTTTGATGTATTCAAAACTAAATTCACGGAGCAACTCAATCAGTGCCGAATTTACAAATGAAGATGTAACGCTGTCGATTCCTTTGAAGGACAAAACAACTTTCACACCTTGATCAAAATAAGATTTGATCTGTTTGTAAATCTTTTCTCCGTCAAGATTGGAGTAGCACCGATCAACGATGTTCGAGACGAAAAGTGTTACCACTCGAATTCCTCCTCACTGTCAAGAATATTACCAATTGTATCGGTTTTAAATACAATTTCAATAAGTGTTCCTGGGTAAAACCCATCCGCCCTTAACGGTAACTTGCCCACTTGAGCGCCGTTATATGTACAATTAAGTATACCACTATTGGAATGTATGTAAACACCACCTTGGTTATTTTTTACAACATTGTATATCAAGGTGTCAAGACCAGCTCCTCTATTTTGAGGATTGCTTTTTGTCGAAACGCCTTCCTCGCTGGCTTTTTGAAGTGCTAGGTGATCAGAAAGCGACGGATGAATCTTTTGAATGTTGTATGGAATCCCTACTCCAAAATCAGAAATTGCAACAACAATGCAATTGTTTCTAGGGTAATGTTGTGCTGTAACACATCCTATGTTCTCTTGAGAGTGATCATTAATATTATTGAAAATTTCTTGTAGGCACACTTTAATGGTTGAAAGAGCTCTAGTTGATACATTCAATTTTAACGACAACCAATAAAGTATCTTTTCGAACCAGCGATAACTTTCTTGATAAGTCACGAGTTCAAGTGGAATTGTAGTATTCCTAGGTTTTGCTGTCGGTCGGAACTTTTCTCCTACGTACCTTCTGAAGAATAAGGAATCATCCAAGTATCTTAATGACTCGCGCGAATTTAAATCGCTTGGTGTTCGGTATGTCAGATGAACACCTTTTTTTAGGAGCCATTCAGTAACGTTGCTCAATACTGTCACACCAACCGGCTCTATAAACCCTAAAGTGCTGAAATTTAGGATTACCTTTTCAGACTTCGGTAATTGGTCTTGATCAATGATATCGCCGATTAATTGGTACATTGATGCGCGGTTAAACCTACCAGGCAGAAAGACTTCCAAGAGATTACCTTCTTTTCATCATTATTCTGCCATATTATACAGTTATATTTTTCCTATTACAATAAACATGTGTTATTTCTTTAATAACAATCAAACAATGCTTCTTATCTTATAGGTGGCAATCGTACGACAAACAAAAAAAGCCCGAGAGTCTAAGCCCCCGGGCTGAATCATCACAGTGCGCCTTTCCCAAACCCTTGCATCCGCAAAGACACGGCCAAAGCCCGCCAAAAATCCGTCGTGCCGACCGGATCGCTCATGCGCCCGAGTACGCTCGGTTGGCCTACTCGCTCAAATTCCGATATAAACCATTTAGGGGCCGGAATGGCCTCCTTTGCTGCGGCCAACTGCATTGTGAGCGTCGTTACCGCACTCTCCAGTTCGTTCACCTTTTTGCCCATTTGCTCGAATTTCTTACGTTCCGTATCTGTCATCGGTTGTTTCTCCTCGTTTATGGTTTTGGTGAAAATCCAATACTGCCGCGCCTGCTCCTTGAATATGGACTCGTCTGCCCGAACCTTCCCGTCGTTGCGCGTCCCCTGGTCGACCAACCGACCGTACTTGGTATTGTCATGGTTGGGGTCGTGGACCTCGATCATGCGCCCGTTGATCCCAACGAGAAGGATGTAATGCCCCCCGCCCGTAAAGTCTCCCGGCCCCATAGAAGCAATAACGAGCGCCCCCAAGGAGAGCGCCCGTTTTACTTCGTCCAGGCTTCCGACCTGTTTGCATTCAATCCCGTAATACTCGGCTGCCGCTCTAAAGTACGCCCATGCTGTACCGCTGTTTGCCGTCCTGTATCCACGATCAACGGCCCATTTGGCTGTCTCGGGCGGCGTAATGGTCTTATCTCTCCAAGTGGCCGTGACCATTGCCAGGCATGTCGGTCCGCAAGCGGATGTGCCGATTGTCTGCTTAGGATCGTTTCGGATCGTATACGGCGTGTTGGCCCATCGCTTGTCCTCTTGGCTGTAGTAGACAGGGTTATTTGCCAACCTTCCCGCCTCCTATCATATTTGTCGTCCTTTCCGCCTTTGCTTTAATTTCGGATGAGACATATTGCAGCACCGAATTCGGTATCCAACGGCCCCAGCCTGCGCGGGCAGAATTCGCCGTCATACTCTCCCAGCTGTGGTAAGTGAGCATCAAGGTCAGTCCGTAAAATGCTACTCCTGGTTGCTGGATGCCGAATGCGGATGACGACACCTTATCAAGCAGCATTCCGATAAACGGGATGAAGAGCAGAAACGCGGTTCGGAGCGCGCCGGTCTGCCCGTATTCGCTGCGGTACGAATTTGTTTTCTTTGCTGCAGCAGTGCCTGCTATCCAATCCGCAACAACTACAGCGAAAAATAGAGCGAACACCCAAAACTTTCCACTGTTCAACGCTCGATCTAATAGCGGTGCTAAGGCGGCCCCTACAGCACCGAAGAATCCATTTGTGGGTTTCAGCAGTGTTTCCAAGCTGAATACCGATTTTATAAACCTTTGCATCCTGTTCCCCTCCAATTAAATAGGCCCCACTTGTTAGCAGGGCCTCACTCATATTCAATTCCGGTAATTTCGGTGAATTGTTGCGGTGTAATCCACCCCTTATCAGCTACCGCTCGACGCAACGTCACTTCGTCCAACTTCCCCGAATCCCATAGTCTCTTCAACGATAAGAACATATTACGAACCTCCAAATAATGAATCAAGTATTAAAGCGTCAATTATCTCCTGCTGATCGTCCAATCGCTTTTGAATTACTTCGTCCGGATAGAGCGGGCGATCAACGGCCTCATACCATTGCTCTTTGGTATCCACATTTACGTACCAAATATATGATTTGCCCAGTTCCCTTGTCGGCTCTTCCGGTCTCTCAGATACAATTACGCCTTCATTAAGATTTATTTCGGAGTCTTCTCCTAACAATGCAACGTTGTAAACAGCATTCACTTTCAATACGTTCTCATTTACGAGAACACCCTTCAATAACAATTCCATTGAGATCCCCCCCCCCATTATCTTTGTACGATTCTTACATAACCCTGATTCCCAAAATGCTCATAGGTAATTGGGCTATTTCCAACCATCAAATAATCTTTTAAATGGTCTCCGGTAATAACCTCACCTGCATGTGTACTGACGGCTCTCTTGTGTGCCCCCCAAATAAACGCGCTGTTTTGTCCCCAAACATAGTCTTTTGCTCTAATTGACTGAGCAAAATACCAATCTGCGTAAAAGGCGACCAAGTTGAATCCACCAAAACTTCCTGCCGAGTCAGCATTTCCTGATGAAAATGTGACGAGTATCCTCCTATATGCAGGATCAAACCATACGTTTGCAGGTGTCGCTCCTAATTTGACTAAACTGCTAGTCCCGTTATCCGTGCCAGCTAAACTGAGAATCCTGAAATGGTTTTGATATGTCGCATCAGCGCTGGTGAATGCTACAAACAAGCCATGCCAAATGGGCGCATCTAGATACTTGTATAAGCACATACCCGCGACACTTCTCAACTCGCTGCCAAAGGACAGGTCGGCTCCGTCGTTAGGTCTTATCCGTCTCAATGTGCTTGGGTTTGGTCCTGCTGAAGCATGTCCAACATATATGGTTCCAGCGGTATCCACTTCTAACCCCTTAACAGCACCGTACCCACTACTAGGTGATTCCCACATAAGGTATCCCGATGCATTCAATCTGGCTACTGTTCCGTCAGCGAAGCAGCATATACAGCCGCCATCACTATACCCTTTAACAAATTCGCAGGGCGATGAAAAATTGTAGGTCCAAATAAGAGTGCCTGACCTCTCAAACTTACGTACGCCGTCTGTCATACCCGCATATATGTTACCAGATGCGTCCAAATCAATGAGGATTATCCCGATTTGACTGGGCAGCTCCCAAACAAGCGCACCAGTATTTCTAACCACCCTGCGTAATCCAACGTCAGGTGCTTGAATACTAGACCCGTATAACAGATAGGTGCTACTGCTATTATACGACTGAGGGTCAATGTACACTCCAGACGACATCAAGCTATTTGGAGCTGTGATGGCGTTCGGAACAAATTTAACTCTATTCATCCCCAACTGATCCCCGTTACCAATTGTCTTGGTGCTTGTCCCTGTAGCGTTGTAGTATGCCCCCGCAGAATAGGTCTTTCCGCTTGCAACGTCTGCTGGCACTGCATTTCCCGGATATACGATTTGTGCCATTTTAAGCCTCCCTCACCGTCGCAGATACATACACCCGGTTGGCTACATTTGTCGTTATTTTTATGTTTATATCATACGTGCCAATATGATTAAAAAAGGCTTGTGGCAACGAGTAACTACCGATTGCAAATGCTTGTGCGGGCATTAAAACAGTTGTCTGTGCACCTGATGCATCACGATATTCGAGGATTAAGGAGACGTTAGTCGATCCGGTAACAACACGAAAATAAACGCCCACAATATAATTACCAGATTCCGACGGTGTGTGGGTTAAAATAATAGTCGCTGATGTGCTGTCTACTAGTCGTTCATAAACGTTTATGGAGGACGATGTTGGCAGGCTGTTATCCACGTACGACTTAGTTGCAATGTCGTCAGCATCAAGAGGGTCAGTAACTTTAGCTCGGCCAGTTGGATCACGAATCATTAAGCGCTCTGGATCAGCCGTAACAGTTGCGCCGTGAACATTATAAGCATCACTATGATAATCCAACGCCTCTTGCACTACCGCAACGCGAGCGTCAACAGCTCCCGCCGTAACGTATACCGACGGGTCGATGCTGGCCGTCACGTTCGACGCTGTGCCGACCGTCGTCACAAGCTCAACTTCCTTCTCCACCACGTCGCCGCCGCCTGCGGGTGGCACATATCCGGCAAATACCCCGGCGTTGGCGTAACAATAGAGGATTTCGCCGTCGTCCGGATCGGTCGCATATATGCCAATCTCCCGAAGATAAAAGCCGACGGATAAATCGGCGTTAGACAAAGCAGAGCCAACGATCGCCTGTCCGTTACCTTTTACGCGAATGCTCGTAATCGGTAAGCTCAGCACTTCATGGATTAATCCATTGAGCTGCTTGATATCTCCTGAATAGTGCCCGTCGCCGATGCCAATGCGGGTATATTGCAACTCGGCTCCGATCTGAGCTTTAGCTTGCAGATTCAAGCCTCTTTGCGTAAATTTGAGTCCGTTAAATGCGCTCAAGGCAACCCCTCCTGTGTCAGCTTGATTTTGTCGCCCGTGTGTACTGCCGTGCCAAAATAGACCGGCGTATTTTCGACCAGTCTAATAATGACGCTGTCCAGCCAGCTCCGCGCGTTTTTGACGGAATTGACTGCCCACAAAAAGCGATCGGCGTGCTCCGTCGTCGCAGAAAAGTTCGATGTAATGACCCGGAAATAGCCCCGCTGACCCCCGTACGCGAACCATTCCTCGACTTCGCCGTCCCCGAATATTGTCGTCATCAGCTCTTCCACGGCGGACGGCGTACCCTTGCGCCGGTGCCAGTCATAGCTATTTTGGACGAGCTCGCGTCGCTGCTCAAACGGAAGTGTCGGGTCATAAAAGTCCACATGCCACTGCCAGGCTAACTCATCCGTTTCATCTGGCGTCAATTCGTCCAGCCGGTCGAAGTAGGAGAGTTTACGAATTGAAGCCGTGATTGCCTGAAGCTCGGCATCGATCGCCTGAGCCGCAGCGCTGACTTGCGGATCGAACCGCAAATGAGACGGCAACACATCCAGCAGACTCGCGCTCTGAAGGTTAATCATCGACCAATCCCCCAAACGTAACCGTGACCTCACCCGCAATCGCGACCGAATTGACGTCTACAACCGCGTACGCCGGGCTGATCACATTGGCGCGATAGGCTCCCGCTGCCATCATGCGGCCGATCAGCTCCGAGGGGTTAATGTCCCGCCCGAGCTTGGAGCGCTGCCATAGCAGATAGTTACTTACCGCATGATCGACATTCGCCTGGATCGCCGTCGCTTCCGCCGCTTTGTCGATGTGTATCCAGTACGTCAAATCCACGTCGTATGCCACGACGGACGGCGCAGCGACCGTCACGAAGTCTGTTAACGGCCGGATGGTTACAGAGCTGCACGTCTCATCTACCGCGTCCAACACTTCTTGACCGGGAATTTCCCCGCCCGCAAGGAGTGGGACGATTCGTACCTCCATGGGAGCCGGGGAAGTCACAGAGACATCGATAATGGCGGCACTGGCCGTCTTCGCCCAATATTTATAGGCACCGGCCGGACCGGCCACCGAAAAGGACTCGGGTGCTTCGTGGATACGATTGCGATAGGCGTCATCCGCTTCCAGGTCCGCTCCACCTTCGCTCGTCGTCGTGTTGGCGACGCTGGCGACAAACGCGATGGGGTCGACCAGGACATTGATTTGACCGGGTAGAAACCCGTTGCCTACCGCCCCCGCCTCCATACAAGCTGCATCCGCATCTACAAATAAACTGCCGGGCGGCACCTCGGCGTACGCCGTCGTCGCATAATACACAGCGGGTCCGCCCGCCGAGCTCGCCCGCGTACCTAGCGGGATGCTGACGGCCGAAGCCTGCGCAGTGGATAACGTAAACCGCAGCGTGACACGTGCCGGAGCGGCCGGTATACGAGGTGTGCGGGTAAATGCACCCATATGATCCAACACATCGCCCGGCGCGTATCGCAAATAATTGGCTTTGGCGGTCAGGTTGATCAAGGCGCGCTGCTGCACTAAAAGCAGCGCCTGACTCTGCAGAAACAGTCGTAGCGGATCTCCCGGATACAAGGTGCGCCCTAAAATCCCCTCGACAACGGTCACCATTTGATTCAGCGTGCCCGTCACTTCTTCGTCAACAAAATCGATTTCGGGCAAGTCAATGAGCGCCATTATCCAGCATCCTCCTCTCCGATCGTGATTTGAACCGTAGGCTGCAACAAATGGTTTGCCTCGTCTCCCTCAAAACTGACTTGTACAACCGTTGCACGTGGTTCGTATGCTTGCACGGCTGCAATGATTAAACTTGTCAGCCGCGCTTGCGCGATCGCCATCGGCTCATCGATTGCACCGGAGGCCAGGCCAAACGCGCGATCAAGTGGGAGCTCTCCTTGTACCGTACTCAAAATCATGCGGACATTCTGTGCGACTTCCTCTTCCAGCGTGGCCGGAGCGAAGTGAATCGGCGTCCTTGTCTGAGAGACTTCGATCATGTTTTCTTCACCACGTATTCCTCCAGAGTTAGAGCGGCCGTTCCAACCACGACATTGCCCGCTCTATCGACGATGTTATAGGTTAAGGCGAGCGAAGTGATGACCCACAAGCCAACGCCGAGCCCTTTGCCGCCGATCGTCAGCGGCACGGCTTTCCCCTTGCGCTCCAGCGAGACGAGCTCGTCCATTTCCTTGCGTGGATTTATTCCATAGCGGGTGTCAAATCTCATGTTGAAGGTAATGACGTCCAGTCCCGGCCCAAGATGCTGCGAGAGCGGCTTTCTGCCCAACACCTCATGTTTGGCCCATCTTCCCGCGCTTGTTCGGGTAAACTCATCAAACGTGCGCAGGGTATCGGCTGTTGCCACAAAAACCACTGATCCGAGAGAGCCGATCATGGATTCAGTCCCCCGTGCGTAATCGTTCCGCTGACGTTCAAATTGCCGTTAATGGTCACGTTCCCGCCGATCGTCGCTCCGCCTTGAATGTGGATGTCGGCCCCGAACGACGCGTTGCTCTCGATTTGCACCTCGCCCACCGCCTTGATGTGCAGCGCGTTTGTCGCTTTGTCGAAGTACACGTAACTCCCGCCCGGGAACCATGTGCCCACTCGATCCGGATTGGTTTGCGGCGGCGCTATGTCCTCCATGTAGTAGGTGCCCAAGCAAAAACCTATCTGTATCCCATTGCCTAGAAAGAGACAAAGCACGCTATCGTTTACAGCCGGGAGCGTGTAGTCGCCGCGCTGCAGGAGGAGCGGCAGTTCGTCGGAGACCATGCCCTCTTGATCGGGGAAGCTCACCCGAACCGTACAGCGCTTTGCGTCTACGGTGGAGACCACGCCAGCCCGGATCATATTTTTGAAACTGTTCACCCTTACCACCCCAATACTCGCCGAATCTCAATCTGCGTGGTGTACCCACCTGAACCGACTGTATGCGTCGCCCGCTCAATGATGTATTTGCCATCGTATCTCCCCCAGCCGTCTATCACGACCGTTGATCCTGCCGACAGCCGCGTGTCTCCGGCCAGAGACAAGCTCGCCTTTCCGAAATTCTTGTTCTGCTCCCGCAGGCGGTTCTTCGCCACGCGAAGCGCCTCGGCCTGTGAAGCGACATTTTCATTCAGCCGCAGCACCGGCCCGGTTTTGGGCGCTCCAGGCGGCGTATAGTCCACCTTGATTTCCTTCTTCGCCTTGGGCGGCTTGTACGTCAAAATGGAGGCCCGGTAGACCGCGTCCGTCGCACTCCAGCCAAAGGTATACCCCAGCACGTTATCGACGCCTCGTTTGATCGTCGCCACCGGCTTGCTCGCCTCGTACTGACGCTCGTCAAACAGCACCAACTTGCCTCCACTCACCTTGACGGCGATGCATTCCTTATTGCAGAGATCCAGTAAAAAAGCAAGGTCGGTTTGCTCGGTCTGGTCCAGCCGCTCGTATTGCGGATTATCCTTGACCTCATACACGAGCTTCAGTTTGGCGCGAATAGCGATTTCTTGCGCGATCGCCTGAAGCTTAAACTTCTCCCAAGCCTTGCTGCGCTTCTCGCTGCGGGCGGACGTTCCGGCAGGCAGCGACAGCGCCTTGATCGATACGACATCGGGCGGGCCGTTGATATCGACGGTGTCCACCTCAAACGTCCCGCACGGCAAGGTTTTGGTTTCCCCCGCCTTCTCCCAATTGACGGTTCGGATGGATGCCTGAATGACATCTCCGGTATCCGGGTTCCAGGGGCCCTGCCACCGATTCAGCACGTCCTCGACGTTCAGCTGCACGTCATCCACGCTGCCGGACGGATTATCGCTGTACGAAAAATCAAGCAGCGATTCCGCCAGGGATGCGCTGATGTCCTTGCCATTGTAGGTCACAGCAACCTCTACTCTTCGCGCAAGTTGTTCGGTCATCTCAATCCCTCTTCCACGGCGGCAGGTCTTCCGACACTTCTTCGGGCGCTTCTGGCACGGCAAGGACGACACCCGCCGAGAATATAACCGTTCGTGCATGCTCCGGATTGGCTCGGATCAAGCGCGTCATCAGCGATTCCCTCCCGTAAAGCTTAAAAGCGATCGTATCCCATGTATCGCCTTGCGTTGTCGTGTAGTTCATCCAAAAGCCACCCGCCTCTGCTGCTGTTTCCAAGCCGCAAATTCTTGCGCGAAGTCGCGCCTCGTCTGTGCCTCCATCTGCTGCACGGCCGCTTTGTCGGCATTGCCGTAAAAGTTGTATATCGGGTTGAAGTTAATATCTCCCGAGCCGCCCTCGCCGCGCATTCCAAGACTCTCACCGGCCGACCGCCACAAGCTGCGCGATCGCTCGGAATTGTTCTCCGGAATGATCCATTCGTTCGATTTCCCTTCACCGACCCAGGCAAGCTCTGGCTTGGTGACGTATCCACCATCAGCGTATCCGCCAATCTTTTTGATTTCCGGGATGCTGAAGCCGAGGGATTCGCCGCCGAAGCCCGGCACCCACTCCGGGATGTCGATGCTGACCTTGTTAATGCCGCGAATGGCGGCGTTGATCGCATCGATCGCGAGGTTGATCGGGAAGGTTAATGCAGCCCCCAGTGTGTCGAAAATCCCCGTAAAGATGCCTTTGACCCCCGTCCACGCCTTCTCCCAGTCGCCTGAGAAGACGCCGGTAATAAAATCGATCACGCCCCCGAAGATGTCCATCGCGCCGCTCAGCACGCCGCCGATCGCATCAAACGCGCCGGTTACGATGTTTTGGATAATCGGAAACACATAATCGAAAGCTGCAAACAGGTCGTCCAGTGCTGGCTTAACAAAGTTCCAGATGGACGAAATGGCGGCTCCGATTTTATCAACGACGCTGGTGATCTTTGGCAGAAGCATCGAAATGATATTGGAAATCTGCGGGAAAACGGACGTCGCCAGGAACTTGAAAATCTTGTCCAGAATCGGCCATAGCTTGCTCTGGAAGTAAGCGGAAATCGGCATCACGAAGGAAATGATTTTGCGTGCGACCTGCTGGATCGTGCCCGCGATCTTAAAGACAACGGGTATAAGCAGCTTAAAGATTGACCCGATGGAGCCGACAACGCCCATAACGTGCGGCTCGATGTCCGACCAAATCTCTTTCACCGCATCCATGTACGTGGCTGCGGTTTCGGCGACTTCGCCGAATATGCCCTTGGCCATCGATACGACCCCGTCGCCACCCATACCCGACCAAAGTCCGGAAAATTTATCTGCAATCCATTCGATTGTCGGGCCGATTTTGGCAAACACGCCCTGAATGGCTGGGAGCTTGTCCGTTAACCAGTCACTAAAACGCTGTGCGACGGGGAGCAAAGCCTTGGTCATCGGAAGAATAATCCCCGTTTGCAGGTTACGGCCAATGCCCTGAAACGCCTTGCCGAGTGTGTCGTATTTGACTTTCGCCAACGCGTCCATGCTCTTTTTGGCCGAGTCGAATCTGCTCTGAGCAACGCCCATCGCCTTAACGACATCCGCTTCCAAGTCTTCAAACTGCGTGCCGAACAACCCGACGCCGATCGTGTTTTTCTTCACCGGGTCCTCAATCGCGGAGATTGAGGCGACAATATCTTCGAAGGCTTTTTGCGCTGCAGAACCGCCTTTCGCGAAGGTTTGCGACATCTTTTCGGCGTTCAAGCCCAGCATTTTATAGGATTCAACCGATGTCGCTGACATATCTTTGGAGCGAATGTTAAACTCCTTGATCGCATCCCCGACTTTATCCAAATTAAATGCGCCAGCCTCGAGGCCCGCGCTGAAGGTATCAAACATCTGATCGCCGGTAAAGCCGAGCTTCGCAAAATGCGGCGCGTACTCATTTGCTGAATCTAGCAACTCACCCGATTTATTCAGCCCTTGTTGTGCGCCCTGGGCCATCAGGTTAAAGGCTTGATCCGAAGTGATGCCGAAGTTACGCATCATCGTGTCAGCCGCTTTGATGGACTCTGTGACATCCTCCCCGAACGTATCGCGATAGGCAATCGCGTTTCTGGTGGTCTTCTCCAGATCGGCTCCGGACAGCTTGGTGACCTGTCTGACTGTACCTACCGCCTCCGCGAGATCATACCAGGACTCTCCAAGAGACTGATTGTAAAGAGACTCGGCGATCTTGCTAAAATCCTTCATCTGGTCCTCGGAAGCACCGGTAGAGGCTTTAATTTGCGCCATGGCTGTCTGATAATCGTTCGAAAAGGAGAAGACCGCTCCCCCGGCCAAAGCAGCGCCGCCAACCAGCGCAACGCCACCGCCAGCAATAAGCGCCCCTGCGCCGATCAGCGATTTACCACCAACGCCACCCGCTCCACCATGGCCGCCACCGCCAGCACCGCCGCCGGATGGGCCGCCCATGCCTTGAATGTTGCGCATTTGACGCTCAAGCCGCTCGATATCGCGGATGTAATCGCGCATGTCGTTCCCGAACAGATTCCCCGGCATTCGAAATTGCCCAATCTGCCGTAACGTCTGAAGTAAGCTTTTCGCATCCGTTGCCGCCGCCCGCAGTTCTGTGTTCATGCTCGTGAAGATGCCGGCCGGAACCGGCGCGGTCCGAATGCCCCTCATCTCGCGTTCTAAGTCTCTTAACCCGTCTCGCAAGGGGTTGACCATATCTCCGGAAACTCGGATGGCATTGAGATCCCGCGCTCGCCGCTCGACCTCTGTCAAATCGTGCAGCGTCCGCGTCATCGCAGCGTCATAGGACCCTTCCAGCTTGGCCGCCAGCTCGAACGCAATTTTATAGATTTTCCCCGCCAGTTCACTCACCTCTTTTCCTGGTTGGCTTTGGCGGCCTCGAACCAGTCATCCAGCTCTCTGATCGGCAGACTCAAAAAGTAAGGGATTGGCGTGTACAACGCAGCAGAAAGGGACGCCACTCTCCTGCGCAGGAGGTGCGTCCCTTTGTCTTCAGCCAATCCTAGCCGAGCAAAAAATTTTGAGCCAATAGCGAGATTTTCGAAAAATCGTTTGCCGAAAGCTTATAGATCAGTTCGACCGGCCGCTTCGCCGCACGCGCAACGACAAAAGCCAAATAGTGCTTCGAAAACTCTTTTACAGGAGCAACCTGCTGACTCCTGCCGACAGCGGCCTCGTACTGCCGCTCCGCGCTCAAAATGTCCTCCGATGAGAGGTCGTCGAAATCGAGGGTCAGTTCCGTAATCTGCTCGCCGTCAAATTCGATCGGCTTGCGCAGGACAAAACGGTTATCCAATTCCTTGTTTTCCATGGTCATCCTCCTTTATTTGCCGAGCGCGGCGCGTTCAGCAGCGAGATAGTCTTTGCCGTTAATGATGCAGATGCTGTTGAATTTGTCGATTTCGGTTGTCACTTTGCCGTCGTGAATGATCTTGAGATACACCACTTCCAGCTCGTTGCTCGTATCCGTCGTCGCACCAACTTCGAATTTTCCGAGATTCAAAGTCTTCGGAATGGCGCGAACGGATACTTTAACCGGCACGCTGCTATAGGTGCCCAAAGCGGAATCCAAAACCTGTTGCGCTGCCCGGAAATCAAGGGAATGAAGCTCGGGCGCATTGAGTTCAATCGAAGCAGGATCAACCGTACGCCAGTTCAGCGTACAAGTCATCGAACTGAAGTGTCCGATCGTCGGGCTGTCCACCTCGCCTGCAATACCTGCACCTTTAATCGTCTCCGTCAGCGCCTCCAAGTTCGGGAGTTCCACGTCTGCGGTTCCGAGGTAGGTAGAGCCATTGCGATAAACCGAATAGCCCGTAATTTTCTCGGGAATTTTCATGCGGGTTTGTCCTCCTTATGCGAACAGCGAGCCGAGATAACTCGGATCGTATTCGAGAATGAAGTTCATTTCCTGCGCCGGTCCTGGCGGGGCAATATGGACGTGGAAGCGAATGATTCCCGCGAGCAGGTCGGTCATCGGGTTCTCCGAGGCGTTAAACTCCACGCGGCCGCCGAGCAAAGCGCCCGACGCCGTGAGACCGTTCAGCCAGTAGTTAATCGAGTCCGTGACCGTCTCGATCAGCTTTTTATTCGTCGGGTCGTCAACCTTTTGCCAGTACGTCAACACAATGCTCGTCCTGATCCAGTTAAACATGCGGCGAATGGGGATAAAGGCGTCTTTTGCGTCCGTGTTCGCGGGATAGGCCCCGGTATTGTTGCCCCACAGCTTCCAGCCGCCCACAAAGTTCAGCGCGGTCACGATACCCTGGCCGTTCAAGTAGGCAGCCTGATCCGGACCGAGAAACACCTCGCTGCCGTCCGCGACCACCGCCCCGTTCGCCTTGAGCGCCTTGTTGGACGGTGAAGCGTACGGAATGCCGCCGTATGCAGCGTCCGTTGCGCCGATCGCCCCGGCCGTTTGTGTCGAGAGGTGATAGTGCTTGTCGCCCAGCTTCACTTTCGGCCAGCCAACCACCTGCAGCGTCGACGTATAAGAATTGTCATTTTTCCAAGCTGGAACAGCCGTATAAAGCGCCTCTTCCCCGGTCGTTGGTGCATCCGTCAAGGCAAGCGCCTGGAAATGACCGTTGATGTTGCCTGCCTTGGCCACCATCACCGCCGCGACCGTCGGGTCCTGCGCATAGCCCGGTGCCAAAATCAGGCTCGGCACCAGTCCAAAGCGCGGGAAAACTTGATTGATGAGCTCAAGCCCCGTCAATGCGCCGGTTGCTCCATCCACGCCGCCGATCACATCGGCTGCTTGGATTGCTGCCGGATCAAGCTTGTCGTAGCTGATTTTCAGCTCGGTCGCAATCGCCGGAATCGAGCCGGTCGCCTTCCGGGTGACGATCACATGGCCGTCGCTGTCAAACGCGGCCGTGTAGTCGGTGCCCGCAACATACGTTGTCTCCCCGTCGGCCGATTTGACACTAAGCGAGGACAGGATAATCCCCTTGACCGCGAGCTTTGCCGCCCCCGAGGTCACCGTTACATCCGCTGCGGCTACCGCCGTTTTGTGGTCAGCCGGATCGAGTACGTTGATCAGCACCACCGGGGCCAGCCCGAATAAGCGAAAATGCGAGTCTATAAACTCGCAAAGCGTGTACGAGGCGAAATCATCCGAATAGCCGAATGCCGCGACCGCCTCCGCGAAGGAATACACAAGCACCGGTTCGTTTACCGGAGTCTTTGCTCGCTTCGAGAGGTTGACCGGCGCGGTGCCGACCACAACGGGAATCGCTGAGGCCACTTGCGCAGGGGCGACAATAGAGGTCGCCTGCTCTTGAATCGTTACGCCGTGTGCCATGTTACACACCCTTTCCGCTCAAGACTTTGAGCGATTGATACGCTTCATATTGCGGCGAGCCCGCCGCTGCAATGCGGTCATGCGTCCGAGCAATCTCGGACAAAGGGACAATCAGGTCATCGATTTGCGGATGCTTGTCCCGCAAATCCGCCAAGTGCCCCGGAATGCTCCCCCGGAACACCGTTGCAGTGGACAGGCGTCCACCCGGCAGGTTCGGCCCCAAATAGATGAGATGCAGCGGCGGTGCTTCCTTTGCAGCCTTTCGAATCTGCTTCGGGGCCGCCTGCTCTTGGTTTTCCTCTTTCATATGCCTTCGACCTCCTCGGTAATTGTGGGCAGTATCCACGTCGTTTTAATCTTGCCGATCCACTCCGGATAGGGCTGATCCTCGAACAGCTCCCATTCATAGGGCAGTTCGAGGCGAAATTGACGATCCAACACCCGCGTTTTGAACAACGCGGTCTGGATGCGGTCAAACAGCATCAACACGTCCTTGAACCCATCCTCGGCCTCGCATTTGGTGCCGAGGATCAGGTTCACGACAACCGGATTGCCGTCCGCTCCCGTGCTCCCCTTATGAATGCGAATAATCACATAGGGAAAATCTTCCGCATCGGCATTCGCGGAGGTCAGCTTCGGTAAATATCCCTCGTAAACACGGGGGCGGACGCTGACCCCGTCAGCTAATAACGGCTCAAGGAAGGATTTGATCGCCTGGCTTAATAGGATGGGTGTCGACATGGCCTATCACCTCAAAATTCGGTTAATTTCGTGGTCCAGCCGCTTCTCCATACGCTCTTCAGCCTGCTGCTCGATGTGCCGAATGACCTGCGGCTCGTTCAGCAGCACCGGAACAGCCGGGCCAAATAGCTCCTCGATCGGCAATTCTGGCCGATGACCCTTGGCATTTAGCACACGCGGCTTCCCTTGTCCGGTCGGCTTCTGCCGTTTCATCACGCGGAGCCTGCTGGAGCCGAGCAAAAGGTAAGCCGGACCAATTTTTTTGGTGTCCCCGCGCCTGACCGCCACTTTGACCGTCTTCGGCCGCTTTGGGTTGGGCTGCTTCGGCGTCAGCTTGAAATGGGTCAGGGGCAAATTACGCCCCTTGGCCTTGATCTCCACTTCACCCGCTCCGGAAGGGGACAGCACAATGCGCAGCGCATCTTTGACATCCGCTGCCTTGATGTTGTACGTTTCCCGCACCTTCCGGCTGGCTTCGGTCATAACGCCCTGGCCGACGCGATTGAGCGCTTTGGACGCTGCCGCTTGCATGTGCTCCTTCGCGGCTTTTACGCCCCGCTTCGCTTCCCGCAGTCCCTCAGTTCTCAATCGCGGTTCGCCTCCAGTACGATTGCATACACCCCATCTTCGTCTGAACATCTCGAAACTTCGTAAAGCGCTCCGTCGACTTTCAATTCCATGCCCTCTCGCGGCCGGAAACCGAGTTCAGACGGGGCGACGAATAACACCTTACGCACCAGCGAAACCCCCTCGGCATAAACGAGGGGGTGCTGGTTATCGCTATTTTCGTCGATCACAGCACGCACTGGTCGGCCGTCGATCGTATGTGTATCCGCAAACTCATCCGGATTCAGGAAGAGGTCGACGTCTTGCGCGAGTACATCCTTAAAGCTGGGCATTGCGTCTTCCCCTGGGCGGCTTGTCGCTTTGGCCGCCTTCGCCTTCGCCGCTTGGCGGGACCGCTTCTCCGCCCTCTGCGTTGACAGGGTCAATCTCCTCGATGTGCCCGCCCGCTTGCAGTTGCGCAATCACATCCAAGGGCAATCTCCCCCGAACGTTATCGCCAACCTCATAAAGACGGCCTCCGTAATTGAGTGGCTGGGTGAGTATGAGCATTAGTCCTCGCCTCCTGGATCCGGAGCAGCAGCGCCCTCGTTTTTGAACATCCCCCGGCTGTCAAGCAGCGTCACGCCGTAGTCGAAGTAAATGCGGAAGTTGATGCCCAGCCGGTCGAACGGAATGTCCGTCTCCAGCGTCGGCTCTTCCTGGCCGCGCAAGTACGTAACTTCGACCGTATCCGCAATGTTGGCGTCGGCGGCCAAGTACCACGCCGTCGGCGAATACTGATCCAGCTCCGCGTCGACAATGATCTCGTAGGAATTGCGGAACACGTTGGCGACGCCGCTATTGGAACTCGACGGTTCGGCTTCGCTCCTCATGTATTGTGCAGCTGTGGTTTCTTGTTCGGCCGGCACGAGCAGATATTTCGGCGAAATATTAAGCGTGGCGATGCCGCGTTGGTCCTTTTGCGTCCGCATCAGCTTGCGGGCCTCGCTCATCGAGTCCGTATTGATCTTGCCTGGCGTACCGAGGTTGCCGTGATCCGCGTGGAACAGGTTCTTGCCGTCATAAATCAGCGGATTGGTCGCGACCATTTTATAGACCAGTTTGTTGACGCCTCGTTTGGCGGAAATGACGTAAGCAGCCGGAACGCGGGACAACATGCCCAGATCGTCGTTAATAAACGCTTCGCGTGTGAAGCCCCAGCTTTTCGCGTAAGTGAGCACGGCCTTTGTCACTTTTTCGTCGGTCATCGGACCGTCAAAGGCAATCGCGCCGTTCTGCGGCAGCAGTTCGAGGTTGCCCGCTTCCGAAATCCGGTAGTGCTCGGCCGCCTTGAAGTCGGAATTGCTGCCTTTCCCCGTCCAGTATTGGAAGGTGGTCGGGGCTTCAGCGTAGGCTTGGGACAGCGTTTTGTTCGCGGCGTCCGAAATGATGCCTTGGAACGTGCTGTCCGGACTCAACGCCCGCTTCAACAGATCTTCGTCGCGGAGCAAGTGAGCGCCGGTTTCGCCCGCCCGGATCAAGCATTCGACGGCCAGGTCGCGCAAACGCAATCCCCGCAGCTCCGTCGCCCCCGGCGCTGGTTTGGCTACCGAACGGGCTGCGCGAAGCAACAAGCCATCCGTTGCCGCTGCCCGGAATTTGTCAATCCCCTCGTCGCCCACCTGAATGCCGGAGCGCTGTGGCTGGCGATCCGCAATTTGCTTTTGCAAAATGGCGTCCTTAACCTTATCCACGGAACTGCCGTCCTCAATGTACGGCGTGGCATCCAGGCCGAAGTTCCGGCAAAGCGTGTTAATCTCCGTTACCCGCGCCCGCTCTGCTGTCGCAGCTTGCTGGGCGGCTTGTGCCGGGTCGACCGCTGGCGGAGCCGCTGTACGCGCTCCATTTCCCTCCGGCGACGCGCTCCCGCCTGGTGCGCCGGTGTCCGGCGCGTGCATCATGCGTTGTGCGGCCAAAGCCAGCCTTTTCAGTCCATTCATTTCTTCATCCTCGCCTTCGTTCTGGTTGCTCCGCCCTACCCCAACAGAGGGATCGGCGGGCGTCGGTTCGATGCTGATTTCAAACGGCTGCCATTTCAGCGCCACGTATGCCGGTCCGGTATGACGGCCGTTCGCCGAGGTCTTACCCGCCTTGACCTCTTCCCACGACGACACGGCATAGCCGACGGACACGCCCTTGATGATCCCTTTTTTCACTTTCTGGAACACCTTGTCGCTGTCTTCGTCATCGTCGAACTGGACTAAAGCTCTAGCTTTACGCTGAGACTCGTCCACCCACACCTTCTGGATGACGCCGATCGGCATTCGGCCGTAATTGGCATCACGACCATGGGCGAACAACAAGACCCCGACATCGGTCAACCGCTCAAGGTCGATCGCGCCGGGGTCATGGCTCAAAATCTCGCTGCCGAAGTAGCGTTCGTAGGGAGCTTCCGATGAAAAGGACAGTTCAACGGTTCGGTCCGCCTCGTTAATCGTATCGCGGCTGAAGGTGAGCGTGCGGGTCAGTTGATTATCCGGCGGCCCCGACGCTCTATGCAGCGTCGTCGGCAAGCTCTTCCGATTCGTCCTCGTCCGGTTCTTCTTCCTCATGCGATTCTTCCTTTCCTGATCGTTCGCCGATCAATTCATTGATTAGGTTAATTTCTGCTGCACGCTGCACCACCACATCCCGCCAATCCTCACCCCGCTCCGCACAGATGCGGGCTAGCGTGTCCTGGTTGGAGTCCAAGGCGATCTTGTTCGCGTCAGCTTCCTTCTTCGGGTCGATCCATGTGCTGCCGGGCGGCACCCAAACATGGGCGGTGTACTTGCTTTTGTCTCTGGCGTAGCCGGGCATATCCAATTTCCCGGACAAGTACATCGACTCCAGGAACTCCAGGTAGACCGGGCGCAGTACGCGGTCAATCATCATTTTTTGCAGCTTTTTGTATAGCTTGCGGTCCTCGATCAGTCCTTGACGTGCCGACGAATAGTTCACCTGGGATAAATCGCGGGATACGGCCTCATAGCTTAACCCCAGCCCGGCCGCGATCATGCGCACCAACGTTGTAATAAATTCTTTCGTGTTGGATGCCTGTCCCGCCGGAATAACGGTCTGCACTTCATCGCCGGGATTCAGCTCCCCGATCATGCCGGGAGACAGCGACACGCCGCTGTAATCGATCTCCTGCCCGCCGCCGCTTCGGACGCCCCGCCCGATGCTGCCGGTGGGCGTTGCCTTTTTGATGAACACAGACATACAGGCCAGCACGCGCTCTTTGATGGACACCGCCTCGATAAATTGATTGGCGTCTTTGATGCGCGGCAGCGCCGTGACCAGTTGAGAGACCTCGCGCACCTGTAGCGGAGACGTTTTCTTGAACAGGAAAATCACGTCTTTAGCCGGAATGCGGACGCTCTCCGTCGGGCTGAAGGCATAGCCATTCGCAAACTTCTTGAAATGATAGGCCAACGGACGATTGAATTCGTCCAACTCCACGCCTTCCACGATTCGTCTGCCCTCGCCCGGCTGCACCAGATTGTTCAGCTCATCGACCGAGCGGAGCTGCAGCTTGAAGGGATAGGCATCGTCCCGCACATACACCTTGACGATAAAGACGCCGCCGTCTACGTAATACCGACGGACAAGCGTTTCGACCATTTCCTCCAGGGACTGCGTGGCGGTAATATCGATGTGCTCGGGCTTGCAGTATTCCTTCCACAGCATCTCGATCTGCTGATTGAGTTCACCGGCGGCATTGCCGACAACGGTGTGCGAAATTTTCGCCTGCAACATAATGCCCGTACCTGTGACGTTGCGCTCGAACGCCTGCAAGATCCCGGCGGCAATGTCGCTGTTATGCTCCAAGTCCTGCGCCCGCGCACGAATCAAGGCGCGTTCCGCCTGCTTAAGTTGCTCATTCGGGGCTGCCGATGGATTCCAACCATGATTCAGCCGCCCGCGTCCGCCCGCATCAAATACACTCATCCCATTTCGCCAAGCCAGGCGCTTATAGGCCCATCTCGGGCTAATTGCCGCAATCGATCGATCCAACCAGTTCACTTTTTACTCACCTCCCTTCAAAGTACGCGAGTCGGAAGATCCCGCCGCCGTCTTCCAAGACTTGAATTTCTCTTTCAAGCCGCGAACGTTCCTCGTACAGCCGTCCTAAATCCGGCCGTTTCAGGCTGCGGCTGCCGATTCGGTACTCCTGCGCCCCGTTTAGAATCGCGCTTATGGCTTTGCGCACTTCGGCTAATTGCTCTTGCAGCGATGCCAATCGTTCTTCTTTCGTCATAACCAGGTCCCACCTCCTTGTACCCACGTGCTTTTCGCCGGTTTTTTGACGGGGGCGAAGCTTGTCACCGGCTTCGGCTCGGAATCGCCATATCTCATGTACCGGATGCCCAAGCAATCCGCCGCAAAGGCGGCATATACTTCGCAGTCCAAGTAATGATTGTCTGCGTGAGCCGTCTTCGGTTTCCAGACCTCGATATCCCGCCCGTTGCGTCGCTCCTTCACCTTTTGTTCCGCCGTGATCTGTTCGGCATAGTCCTGATCGCAGCCCTCGTATACAAACCACCCGCCGGGCTCATCCGGTTTTCGGTTCAGCCGCCCCGCAATAAAGTCCTTGAAGTATGCTCCGTCGACCATGTAGAGCGATATGCCAAACAGACCGCGTTCTTCGCGGTCGATCTTGGTTAAGCGATATTTCGCGGGCAATGGCGTGCTGGAGCCTTTCACCGCGACGGCCCACTCCACATTTTTCGCACAAAAATCATACGTATCGTCGGCATTGTAGCCGGAGTCTATCGCGCAAAGATTAACGAAAAACTCGTCGCCGTCGCGAGACTGGTAGGAAATATTCATGACATCTTCGATTTGCGTCCACGTTTCCGCGACGCCGTGCCGAATATTCTGACTGGTCATCCCTTCGCCCCAGGCGCGAATGGTGTAATACATTCGATCTTTCTGCACGTCTACGCCTGCCGTCAGCAGCAGCGCTCTGTCCGGCACAACGCCTTCCTCGTATCCGCTTGTCCTTTCCAAGACCTTATCGCTGTTGAGCTTGACCTGAGTCTGTTCCCAAGGCTCCGCCAGCCAGCTATTGATAAAGTTCATCAGCTCGTCCGGATTTTTCTTGGTCGTCAAGAACTCATAGGCGACATCGCCGAAGCGAACCCATGGACTGTAAATGGCGTTTAGGTGGAATCCGGTTTTGTTTCCCCGGATTGTTTTGCCGTCGGCCGTCCGCCATTCGCCCGCTCGCAGCATCTGCGGCTTATGGGCGTCGCGTATAACGCCTTGGCAGCTTTCGCATTCGTAATAAGCGGTAGACCTGACCTTTTCGGCCGGGAGTGCGCTGTCGAATTTGATCTGTTTGAACTTGAACGTATGAAACCGGCCGCAATGCGGACAGGGGGCGTTATACCAAAGCTGGACATCGACGTTCTCCCAAGCCTGCCAGATGGGACCGTGCTTTAGTGTTGGCGTTGACGTTTGCACAATTTTCTTGTTAAACGGGAACGTCTTCGTCCGTTCACGCGCAAGCGAGCGCGGGTCTGCTTCCTTTCCTGCGTTCTTCGGATATTTGTCCACTTCATCCATGAACAAGTAACGAATGGCTCTGCTGGACAGTGAAGCTGGGCTGTTCGCTCCTGCGACAACGGCGTACATCCCGTCGAATTGCAGCTCCAGCACTTTACTGTCTTCATCCCGGTAGCGTTCGCTGAGGGCCGGGCTTAGTTTCACCATCGGCTGCAAGCGGTTCTTCGACGTATATTCGGCAAGGTCAAGCATCGGATAAACGACAAGTGCCGGGTTCGGGTCTTGCGCGACGACGTAGCCAAACATATTGTTCAGTGCTTCGGTCCCGCCGACTTGCGTCGGTTTGACGAATACAATCTCTTCGATCCGGGCGTCTGTAAATGCATCCATGATCCCGCGCAAGTACGGCGTGCGATCCGTTGACCAGGGGCCAGGCTCCGCAGACGTTTTGCTGTCGAGAATCCGAAAGCGATCCGCCCATTCCGATACCGTCAATTTTTCAGGCGGCTTTAAGACTTGGAGCGCGGCGGAGATCCACTCCGGCCACTCATGATTTTTTCGCATCGTACACACCCCGGACGGACAACTGCAGCAGCGCCGCGTTCGTGGTATCCGCAATGTTCTGTTCAATCACCCGAACTTGGTCGGGGTCCACATACGGCGCAATCTCAACGGCGATCTTCCGGCTGAAGCCTGTCATCGATCGGCGAAGCGAAATCAAAAACCGTTGAAGCTCGCCCACAACATCCTCGCGCCGGATGAATTCACCCTTGGCGATTTCATTTTTCAGCGTTTCTTTTTCAGCTTGCTGCTTCTTCAGCTCGGCTTCGTAATAGAGCTTTTGTTGGGCAAGCGTCATGTCCTCTTCGCTGTCCGCCTTCTTCTTCACGCCTCGGTTCTCCATCACCCAGGAAAAGGCATCCCGGAGGGAAAACCAGCCGTTCGCCCGCTTCGGCATACCGGCCTTCGTCCACTGTGCAAGCGTATTGCGGTGTATATTGAGTATGTCGCAAAGCCCGGAAGTGTTGATGCATAAGGCTCCGTCGATCATTTTCGTCTTCGTATTTTCGGCCAAAATTCCCCCTCCCAAATGCACAATGCACACTGTGCAAAAAATTTAAAACTCGGTGAGATTTCGGGCTCACGCGGACCCGCACTCTACCCCCACCCCGGGAAGGACCCAGGCTCGGTTGGACTGTGTTCATACCACCACCTCGCTTTGGAATCAAACGCAAAAGAGGCCGTCCGGATTCGGACAACCTCTGTAGCTCGTTTTTTTATATGTTTCCACGATGTGATAATATCACGATTTTGCAACGGCGTCTTTCACTTTTGTTTCATTATTTATTCGGCTGCTGATTTTCGTCACGTAACTGTACGAACAGTTCAGCTCATCGGCTACCTGTTGAAGCTGCTTTCCCTCAATGCGCTGTTTAAAGAATACGCTATACTCGATCCCTCCGAGGCTTCCCAAACGGTCATCCATTCTCCTCTTTAGATTCCGCTTCGAATCGAGTTCCCGTTCGATCGATGCCATACGCTCGATAATGCTATCGTATTGTGCAAGCGCCTTTGGTAGATAAACAACGTGGCCCCATACGTCTCTTTCGTTTCGTTGGAGCTGTCGGATCAGATCCTCGTGCAGCCATTCCAGCAGCTCTATTTCTCCTACCAAATCTTGATATGATTCGATAATGATCACCGGCATTTCCCTCCCGCTTCCCTATTTAATTCCCTGTACCGTAACGCTGATACCGGTATAATTCGATTGCCTTCATCTCTTCCGGCGAGGCAAAAATATGGATGGTCTTCTTCCTCTTGTTTACGTCGTAGTCCACATCGACGAAAAAGTCATCCATGTACTTATGGATATTCAGCAGATAGATGGTCCCTTGCTCCACATCATTAAGGATTATCGTATATAACCCGCTGGTTATGGCCTGTCACCCGTTCCGACGCCCGGAACGTAGTCGATCCACCCGCCGAGCTCGGGATTAAACCATTGGGCCCCCGCGTGACTGAATCCGAAACCGCTAATATCGATGCTTCCCCCGTCATTCGCGGTCATATCAACAATCGCCTGAAATACCACGCCGATTTTCATCAGCTTTTCGCGGTTTTCCGGGTTATTCGCCACAAACGCATAATATAAGGCAGATCCGTCGGCGTCGTAATCTATGATTTCTATGGAATTGATGATTGCCAGCTTGTCCGCGGTATCCGCACCTTTATTGGTCATAATATTCACCAGTTGAGCCATGCCCGGCAAGAATCCTCTTGCCATATATCCTGTCATTGGTTATCTCTCCTTTGCTAAATCTTCGAACTACGCAGCAACTTCCATACTTTATTATTAGTCCAATCTACAAAAATGGAGGGATTTGGAATCCTTTGTCGAATATATTTATCACCAAATATGGAGGTGATGCTGAATGGCAGAATACTGTCCTGCTTGCGACAAAAAAACTTTAGAGATTGAAAAAACCGAGGATGATGTTATTATTAAGTGCACCGACTGTGGTTACGAATTTGATTGAAAAAACTATGGCCCTTCGACAATAGGGCTATTTTTTGTTTTCTGTAGGCATCTCCTTCCTGCACTTAATGGGTCGTTAGTGCAAGTCTTCGCGGTGCTCAGCGACGCTTAACTCGGCGTGTAGCGTCTGCGCCATCAGAAGGGCATGACAATGCTTTTTCCAGTAATCAGTCCATATTTCACGGTATCGGCCCCGGTGGGGGAAATACTCCTCGATTACATCCATCTCGTTTTGATAAATCCTAGCGGCCATCCACCAATGATCTATTTCCGCTTTAATCGCCTTGGATGGTTTAGGGATTGACGTTGCCCATTTGACCGTTGCCACGTCCTATCTCTCCTCCGTCCAGTTCCAAAACCCTTGTTGTCCCTTAGCCGGGAGCGGCACTGGCAAAGGTTGAACATCGGTCAGTTCCCAGGCATAACGGCCTTCGGAAAAATCTCCGAACTGATATTCTTCCGTCGCAGGGGTTATTCCGAACATTCTATTGCCTGAACTTAAAACGCTCGTTTCTTTAACTGGAACGTCTGCGATCCCAATCACCCGCCAGCATTCCGTCATGTTGGCCGTAGCAACGATCTTTCCAGTCGGTAAATCAGCAAGGTGAACGATTCCGTGTTTCCGCAGGGTTTCACATATCGGCCAATCGCAGAATGCGAGCTCGTCTATTTTCTTCCCGGCGTGGATCGCGATAGGGCCCCGGTGCTTCGTAGGCCATCCGCGAGTCTCGAATCGTTTTTCTCCAAGGGCGATCAGCGTCGCCCATGGTTGATGGATGGTTATGGCTTTCATCTAGCTATTCACTCCTTATTATTGAAATTGCATTACAGGCTGCAGCGTCGCCGTCCGGCACTCGGCAATCTCCACATACTGAGGTCCGATCTCGATAATGGTCGGTACGCGCCCTTGTTCGATGGCGACCTTGTAAGTGGTCCCGCTACCTCCGAACGGATCTAGGACTTCGCCACCAACCGGAGCGCCGGCGAGTATGCATGGTTCGATTAACTTCTCCGGAAACGTGGCGAAGTGGGCTTCTGGGAATGGCTGCGTTGCGACGGGCCATACACTTCGCTTATTTCGCATGCCGTTGTAATTGATGTCTTCCCGCTCCGGCCTATGTTGCGACGCTTGCCCCGGCGGCGGACTTTCGCTTACGGCTCGTGCAAAGGAATGTGACTTGCTTCGTCCCTTGCGGTGAATCGTTCCGTGCGATCCCACTTCCGTATCCCATCCTGTGGGAATCCTGAAATTTCCGCTTTGCTTTCGGTGGCCACCGGACTGATTATCGTAAGTTTCACCATGTACGTAGCTCCCGCCCCTAAACCCGTTTGCCCATTCGTCTTGTACGCCTGGTTCCTTGATCGCTTCGGCATCGTAGTAGTATCGGGGCGACTTGCTGAGTAGAAATATATATTCGTGTGCTTTAGTAGGGCGGTCGCTCACACTCTCCGGCATCGGATTGGTTTTAGCCCAAATAACGTCGCTTCTGAGGTACCATCCGTCCGCCTGGAGCGCGAAGGCTACGCGCCATGCTTGGCCGACAAGATCCTTGATCTTGATTCCAGAATTCGCGGCGGTCGCGTAGCAGTCCCCGAAATTGATCCATATCGTGCCGTCATCCCGCAAGACTCGCCGAACCTCACGATATACGGCGACGACATGGGCGACGAACATTATCGGCGTCGGCTCTAGTCCCAGACACCCCGTCCATTCCGGGACAGTGACCGGTGGCAATCCCGGCATCGGTGTATAGGTTATCTCCGGCCAATCCGTCGGCGAGATCCCATAGTCCCGAAGCCCCCAATACGGCGGGCTGCTGACACTGGTATAAAATTTACCGGCCGGGAGCGTCGGCATGATTTTCATGCAGTCTCCTTGTATGATCATTCTGCCTCCGGGATGACGAGTTCTCCGTCTACGATTACCATTTCGATTTGTTCGAATTGTTCTTGCTGGCTCATGCCCACTCCCCCTCCCGGAAAACTCTCGGCACGATGATAAAGACGGACTTGTCTGCATCGCTTGTAATCGTTACGTTCTTACCGATCTGGATTTTGACTTCCGAGCCTTCGACCGCGTCTAGAATGGCTAGCAAAAATACCGCGTCAAGGCATATCCTCGTATTTTCCCCGGTAAACTCCCCAGGTTCGATCGACTCTTGGATTCGTCCCGCTTCACCTTTGCCTAAAATGGTGATTACGTCCGGTGACGCGTCTATTAGCATGTTTTTCGCGGTACCGTCCCCAATTATTTTGATGCGGGCAGCCGCATCGGCCATTTCCGATTTATTGACCCAAAACGAGGCCTTGCCTTGAATCTCTATAGAATTTTCGATTTTCGGATACGTCCCCTCCAAATTAGAAAAATAGACGGTGGAGGATTCCGAAGACAGAATCGTCCGGTTTCCAGCGAACGAGAAGGTCACTTCTTCCTCATCCGAGAACAGCGATTTCGACTTACTTAACTGCGTTGCATTAATAGCCACTTGGAAATCCTGTTCGATTTCCGCTTCTTGTGGAATGATCGCCATTTTTCGTTTATCACAACTGGAGAATGATATCCCTTCAAATTCCCGCTTGATGCGGATACCTCCGAGTATGGGCATATTGTCTTGCGCCTCTGCTGCAAAACTCGTTCTCCTGACCAATTCCCCAAGCTTCGCGCCCGAAATCTTGAAAGTAGCTTCCCCCTTAGCCGGTCTGAACGTGTACTGCTCGGAGTTAATGCCGGATAGCTTGAGTTTGATTTTGCCGACTGATATATGGGCCTCCACCCCTTTAAGGTCGATCGTGATCTCCTCGGAGGGCATAGTTTTGATAATTTCTATCAATTTTTTGGCGGGTAGGACGATTGATCCGAGACGGACGATCTGCATATCCTCCTCCGGGATAGTACGAACAATGGTATGGCCGACGTCCGAGCCGACGAGACGCAACCCCGCTTTACTCAAGCTCAAGAGAATACCAGTCATTGCCAGGCTGGGGTTTTTTCCGTTGATTGCGTGATTGACTTGGATAAGCGGCTCTAGCAAGTTGGACTTATGAATGCGTAAGTGCATTGGGATCGCTCCTCCTATTTATTGAATCTATTCCTTTCCGTTCAGTAGCCCCCAAACGGAATCAACGACTGCCAAATAATCCAGCGGAACACCGCGCCCCGGTTTCACCTCGAAACCCTCCCGCTCCATGTCCGCGATATAGATGCTCTTGCTTCCGCGGACTGCCGACGATTGCAATCGCCACAGTCTTTCGAGCGAAGGATACGGAAGCAGAAACGTCCGTCTGGCGGATTGATACTCGACGAGCAGGAAACTCACAGCTCCGCCGATATAATGCGCCCGGGACAAATAATCGAACTGGTGCGGTTCCAGATTGGAAAATGGGAATCGCACTCCATTGGAAACCGATTTTGCTTCGAAAGCAATTCCGCGTTGCTTGTAATGGCCGTCATAGTCGACCGTCGAAGGAGTTGTAAGCCGACCGCTCACACGATTTCCCTTTACGGACGTGATTTTGACAGGTGTGGGCCGTTTGTTGATAAGCGCGATCTTCCTAGCCTCATACTGGGTGTTGCAATATTCGATCAACATTTCAAACGCCATCCCGCGATTCGCTAGATTCATCTCTGCACCTCGTAATATTGGATTAGGCCCGCTTCCGTCCCGAGCTCTTGGCGCCCTTGGATTCGAGCGTCCCGCGAAACTCCTTTGCCTCCGGTTGCGACCGGCGAAGTTTCAGGTAGACGGCCCATCCGGTTAACTCGTTGTACACAGACTTACATTCCGTCAGGTCCCATTCGGGATACAGCTTCCGCCAAAACGTTTGATTGTCGATTTCGTCTTTGACAATCATTTCGAGCTGCCTGCGGGTGTATTTACTGTCGTTGGTTCGATACTCCGGCCGTTGAAGGTTCTGTGAGCTGCTCCAACGCTTTTTCCCTGCTGGCTCCTTGGACAGATATCTCGCAAGAGCCTCAAGTCCGTAATCGTTCGGTTTCAACCGGTCAGCGTTTACGTATCCAATCAGGTCGCCTTGCTTCTGCCCCCGCTTCCGCGGTCGTCGCCACAAATCCTCGACCGTATCCCGCTCCAGTCCGCCCGCCATAATGATGTGATGATGGATTCGAACCGGCTCGTCCGCTTTTCCGCTGTATTCAGTCACGAGCACGTACTTGAGAGGGGGCAGCCCCTCCCGCTTCCGCCTATGGATTATCCGCCGAATATAATTGGCCGCTTCCTTTTCCGCCTCTTCCACCGTCTCCGGCACTACGGCATAGGTGACGGTTACATGCAGATCGTTCGCACCAAAGTTCGTGTTGATCAATTGGGTAAAATAACGCTTGGCGTTTTTGTCGTTCAGGTTCCGTTGCTTGGGGGCGGAGACTTTCTCCTTCTTGCTCCGCTTCCGCGGAACCGGCCCCGCCTGGGTCAACGGGTATATGTCCACTTCCATAAACTGCTTCCCGCAGTAAATCTTCTTCTCTCGTACAAAACTTCTCACGCGGCACTCCCCCGGCTCCATATTGCCGTAAGGGGTATTCCAATCCTGCTGCATACGCTGGAGGGGGTTGCCGCCTCCCACCAGCCTTTCTATTAACCTTCCATCTCCTTTCACGGCTGCATCGCAGGAAAGATAATACCCATTACGAGCCCGATAACGCTCGGCAAAAGCGTTGTCCGTCGCCGCGAAATCTGATACAATGGAAGTAGTTGACATGTATCATATCGCGACGATTTCGCCCCGGGGCCGCATCCCTCAATGCAGCTCACGGGGCGATTTCTTTTTTCTTTCCAATTCAGCGCGACCAACGCCTCCGATTGACCGCGATCGCGTTGCTGATGATTGCCAGCTTTTCCGAAAGCGTCAGCACGCCCCAGCTTTTTCGGCTAATTCGCATAATCTCACGTCCTCTGTCTACCAGGTTTCTCGTGAATCGAGATAATCCGGTAGGAATGATGAATTTCGAAATCCGACTCGGCGTCAAAGTGGCTTCCGGCGACGACTTCCGCGAACACGGAACCGTGCCGCGGATGATGAAAACGTACGATGTATGTCCTCATTGAATGCTCCGCTCCTCCTGATCCCTCATCCAAGCGTCAAGTACAGATTGGCGGAAGCGGAATTCCGGCTTTGTCGATCGCATTGAGCCAACTGGAATATGCTTGATTCTCTTTTCCGCACAGAGCTTGTACAAAGTCTGCGTGGATATCCCAAGATGTTCGGCGGCTTCTCTGCTGTTCAGAGTCCGATCCTGATAGGAGCGTACGAACGTGTCCTCCAATTCCTTACGAACGCGTTCGGCGGCTTCGGCTACGATCTACTCATACATTGTGGCGAATGCGTTTGCGGCATTCATGGTTGAAACCCTCGCTTTCTGTCGAAAATTTCTATCCTTTTTCAAATTGAACCTGGATTTGAACGGTCACATTGATAGCATCACTGAATTTAACAAGGTGTTTGCTCGTCTCCCGTCGAATAATGGAAATAACCATATTTGAGAGAGGTATAAAAATGGAACAAAACACGATTGGTGGTCATTTCAAAAACTTTCAAAATAGCTTGCGAATTGTTAACCGACAAATCGCAATTATGCAACAATCTTCCAACGCTGGCATCACCGCTGATCTAAAAACTCTTTACCGAGCTATAGATCGAGTAAATTTAGGAGTTCAGGGATTGCCGCCACAAATAATAAAAATCGTAGAAAGAAATAATTATCTGATGGCCAGAACGATCGGCACCCAATTGGCCGAAATTCATGAGAGAATTCAATTTTTGTCCCATGAAGTTTCGATAAAAGACAAATTTCTTAATGAGCTTATTCCTGCCGAATTCTATCCTGAAATAGAAAAGGTTGTTTCGATTGTTGAACCTGTATTCCCGCAGCAAACATCCGCCGATTTAGTCGAATCAATTACGGTTCGCAACCGAGAAGATTCGTCTAATGAACAGTTATGGACCTGGGAATCCTTGCGATGGTTTCTAGCGCTCGTCGCCTCTTTAATCTCCGCCTTCTATATTGCTCAACAAGGTGCTGAACAACTTGAGCGCCACCACCACGAACGGACGGATCAGCTCGAACGACATCACAGGGAACAGATGGATCAAACCGAACGACATCACAAAGAATCCATCACAATACAAAAAGAAGAAGCCGGGGTTCTTCATAACTTTATGGAGTTCATTGAGAGTCGACTTCCACCCGATCAAGCCATTCCCGAAATCGATCCTGTAGTTCCTGAACCTCTTGAGTAGATTTTTTCGATTTCTCTACATTCTCCTTAATGCGATCAACAGCACGTTTATACTCATCGTTGATCGCTTCTTTCTGTTTTAAAAGTTGACCGTATTGCTGGTTTAGCTTTGTTCTTTCGAAGTTGTTTCATATCCCCCACAAGGTGAAGACAGTTAGTAGGATCGTTGCTGTTGTATAGAGTCGTCGCATCCACTTACCCATTCCTTTCCACCTCACTTTCCGATTCAGTTTTCAAAGGCCGCCAATCAGGCGGTGCTGTTTGTTGCAAGATTTCATTTGTCGAATATTTCCTGCTCCTCTGGTAAAATGGTAGTTGTCCAGACTGCCAAATTTCGAGGAAGGAGACGTTGCCATGTCACTAAATCGTTACTATGTTGATGCAAGTTGCTTATCTGTTGAAGATCGAGTGGCTCTATCCAAGAGAATCGAGCAACGAGCTTTTACCTTTGCAGTACATCTTGGTCGTGTTGGATGCTACGACGTTTACTGGGATGGCACTCACGATTTACGCGAAGTGCTTGAAATCCCCGATTCGTGTGAAGTCACTCTTCTGGCGTGATGAGGATTTCACTTTTTTGTGTGCCTGGGTCGTACTCGACAACGATCCGGGTCTTTTTATTCCAGTCGATAGCCTCAAATATCCCCATTGAAATAGCAAAAAGCTTCTGCATGAACTCGCTATTGACGGAAATGCAAAGCCCCTTTTTGGGGTTTCGTTCGTTCATTGGTCGGCTCCTTTCTGTCGAATATTTCCTGCCCCTCTGCTAAAATGGTGGTTAATCGGACTGACCGCATTACCCAGAAGGGGGATATCACTAATTGATTAATGCTTTCGAAATTTTTGAAAATGCAACTGACTACGATAAAGGGTTGTTTATATCCGCTCTTGATAAACACATCGAAGACCTTCCGCGTTTGCATGACCACGTTTCGACTAGAGTTAAAGAAAGAGAAAAGATTATGGTCCTCAAAGAAAAATTCAATGCTGGCGTTTATGGATTTAGTTATGATCAGTTGGTGTTTTTTCTTAATTCATTTAACTATTACGCGAATTCTGCCAACACCAATGAGGATTTAGACGATTCCGCCCGAGAGATGCTATGGATGAAGGCAAAGAAATACTCTAGACAGATCGAGGATGTTCTGGATGAGTACCGTAAGTAACGAATTCATGTATTCCATAAAATTCCTTCTTCAAAGATTCCTGTTGTTGAATTATCAGCGAGACTTTCTCTTTATACTCCCGCTCGCTCATTTCGCCCGATGAGCGGGCTTTTGCATATCCCCGGAAAATATCAAATAACCGTTCGTATTCTCTCATTATTTCCGATTGTCTTTGGCTAGCCTCTTGCCTTTCAGGCGAATCAGTTACTTCTGCTTCCCCTTCCACACCCCTTCACCTCCTTTCCGATTCAGTTTTCAGGGGCCGCCGATCAGGCGGTTTTGCTTGCTGCCTCCTTCAGCTCTGGTAAAATTGTCGAAAGGAGGGAGGTGGAACATTATGATAGGACCAGATGAGTTTCAAGAGATTGAAAATGCTGCTATTCAACGATTCATGGAATCGTTAGATCACCCTGATCCCAAGTTGGCCGATGCAGTTGTACAAATAGCTGCGCGTGTTGCCGCTATCGCGATACAGGAATACGACCGTAAACTTCGTGAGAAGGACGAATTGAAAGGGTAAGGTCAGTGATAAGCGCATTTTTGACTTCTTGAACCATATCCACCTGTTGCCGCTCTTGAGCTTCCACCTCAAGGGCGGCGATTCTCTTTTCCAGAGCTGCCAACCTCTCTTCCATTCTTTCACCTCACCTTCTATTCAGTTTTCAAAGAATAACCCGGCATTCGTCAGGCGGTGTCATGAGCGGGCTTTTGCATATCCCCGAAAAATATCAAATAACCGTTCGTATGCTCTCATAACTTCCGCTTGCCTTTGTCTAGCCTCTTGCTTTTCCACTCCCCTCACCTCTCTTTTGTTTAGGGTATGTCGTTTGTTTCTTCAAGTATCTTTTAGGACACTTTTTCATTAAAAAAAATTGACATCATTTTATCCGTGCCAATCTTCAATTCCTTGGAGATTGCAAGTATCTCTTTTCTATCAAACTCGCATTTCCCTTTTAATTTTCGGTAAAAGGCGCTCTTGCTGATGTTAATTCCTTGATTCTCTTTCAGCCCGTTAATGAAATCGTCGACGCGCAATCCTTCCATCACCAATACCGCCTTCAAAGCATTGCTGTCCATGTCACCACCCTCCTTCTCTTTTTATAGTGTCTTTTACGACACTTTTATTTTATTCCATGATTTTCATTGAGTCAACCCTTAAAAGACACTTTTTATCACTGAACAGATTCTACAGTTGCATAAAAGACACTAATTGTATATAATTACAAACAGATTGGAGGAGTTCAAGTGAATGAATATAGTGGCCACCACCTACAGAAGAGGAGGAAGGAGCTAAAACTTACCCTCGAACAAGTTGGGGACATGGTTGGCGTCGGAAAAAGCACTGTCCGGAAGTGGGAAACTGGCGATATAGAAAACATGCGTCGCGATAAGATCGCCCTTCTTGCCAAGGCCTTACAAACTACCCCCCTTTACATTATGGGTATAGATGAACCTATCGGTGATCTCACCGCTGACGAACCTCTCATTTCTGACGATGATGTTCTATTTTTGAATAAGTTCAGGTCTCTCGACGAAAAAGGAAAATACACCGTCAGAGCCGTCCTTAACGTCGAATACGACCGCTGCACAAAGCCATACCTCGAAGTCGTTGCGGCACATAACGAAGACTATTCAGAAGAACAGCAGCGCCTAATAAAAGAAGACTTAGACGATCTTGAGAAGCTCCACGCCAGAAGGAACAAACCGAGGTGATGCTATGGTATACGACCGATTACAGACAGCAGCCGCCCGGCACGGTTTGTATGTTTACGAAGTTAATCTAAAGTCCCGCTCCAAAGGCGTGATCAGAGGTAGCATCGTCGGTATCGACAGGAATTTGACTACCGCTGAAAAAGTCTGCGCTCTCGCCGAAGAATTCGGCCACTATCAAGTGACGGTCGGCGACATAACCGATCAATCAAAGCTGGGCAATCGCAAGCAAGAACGCCGCGCTCGGGAGTGGTCTTATAATTACCTAATTCCGTTGGAGCGGATCGTTGAAGCCCATCATGCGCGCGTTAAGGGCCGCCACGAAATTGCTGAGTACCTGGGCGTAACAGAAGAGTTTTTGCAGGCGACCATTGATCGCTACATAGACAAGCATGGTTTGTTTGTCGTCGTCGACGATCGGTATACTGTCATCTTGGAACCCTTGGCCGTTATCGAACGATTTATCGAATAGTCTCTTACAGTGACAAAACTATCAACCTTCGCGCTTTCCAGCCGAAAGGCTGTTTATCATACATCACATAAGAACACATGTTCTTTTAGTGGAAGGAGATTGGAAATGGCTTACGTAGAAAAGCGCAGCGCGAACACCTGGAGGCTGAATCTCGTTGTCGGCTATCATCCAGATGGCAGAAAGATTATGGAGCGGAAATCTATCGAAGTCGAAGACGCTTCCTTGCTTCGTGCGCCAAAGAAACTGAAGGAGTATCTTCAGGGAGAGCTCTATAAATTCAAAACGGAGGTGGAATCTGGTTCATATGTTGCTCCCGATAAAATGTTGTTCTCTACATTTGTTATTGATGAGTGGCGAGAGAAATTCGCTAAAAAGGAGTTTTCGAAAAAAACTCTTAAAAATTATAACGGCCACATCAATAAACACATCATCCCGGAATTCGGTTTCATGCAGATCAACCAAATTGTAACGATGCATGTCGTCACGTTTATTGATAAACTCAGTAAGCCCGGTGCGAGGAAAGACGGGCGAGGCGATACGCTTTCTAACAGTACTATTTTGTATATTTACAAGGTTCTGAAGAGTATTTTTAACCAGGCCGTTGAGTGGAGGGTTATTACAAATAACCCTATGGCCGGGGTAAAGAAGCCAAAGGTTGAAAAGAAGGAAATGAAGTACTTCACTACGGAGGAGGCTCACGAGGCCATAGCAGCCCTGTATAAGGAGCCTGTAATGTGGCGGCTATATATGCTCGGGGCAATGATCGGAGGATTTAGACGGGGCGAGCTGGTGGCGCTAACGTGGGATGATGTGGACTTTGATGCCGGAACGATCCGGATCGACGAAAACATACCTCTAACTGAAAATGGGGAGGCTGTCATCGAAGCCCCAAAAACGGAAGGCTCGGCGGACATAGTCGATATGCCGGAATGGTATATGGACGAACTTAAATCATACGAACGCCAATGGAAAAGGAACTATTGGCAGATGCGTGACAAATGGAAATGTACAGATGACCGTCGTTACGTCTTTCACGCGGGCTACGGGAAGCCAATGTATTTTTCGAATCCGTCGCAATGGTGGAAAAAGTTCCTGGAGCGTCATGGGCTGAAACATATTCGCCTTCACGATCTGCGGCATACGACGGCGACACTGCTGCTGGAGAATGAGACGGATATGAAGATTATTCAAGCCCGTCTTCGCCACTCCCAATATTCTACGACCGCCGATCTATACGCACACGTAACAAAGAAGGCAAGCAAAGCAACCGCCAGCAAGTTCGATCAATTCGATCCTAAATCTAAAGAGGGTTAAAAGTTCGCTCCCACGCCGCTCCCACGAGCTAAAACACGAACGAACATTCCCCACAAATCGAATCCATCCCGCTCCAATGAGAACAAAAAAATCCCCCGCCACACAAGGGATTTCAGCTTCTTAGTTATGGTGCGGTCGAGAGGACTCGAACCTCCACGGTATTGCTACCGCCAGCCCCTCAAGCTGGTGCGTCTGCCATTCCGCCACGACCGCATATGATGAACGTCGTCTGAGTAAGGATACTGCCTTCCCAGATAAATACTGGTGAGCCATGTAGGACTCGAACCTACGACACCCTGATTAAAAGTCAGGTGCTCTACCAACTGAGCTAATGGCTCTCATGGTGACCCCTAGGGGATTCGAACCCCTGTTACCTCCGTGAAAGGGAGGTGTCTTAACCACTTGACCAAGGGGCCATTATAGGCCATTTGCCCTTGCGCTTAGCGCTGTCCGTTTCAGACGACAAAAATTATTATATCTGAAACATTGGCCTAAGGCAAGTCCTTTTTCGGTCAAAACGTACTTTTTTTTATTTCTTTTTTCGAACCCCTTCCCCCGTTCCATTTCTGCCAAAAGAGGGGAGAACATTCGCTGGATATCCGCACTCCGATGTCGATCAAACCATGCTCCGGTCGACTGCCTGCAAAGCCTATTTTGCCCCGACATCGCCCAAACAATCAAAAAGAGCCCTCCGGCGCAAGGCCGTGGACTCTCCTTAAGTCGTCTTTTATGAATTCCATGGGTGGCGGGGAGAGAGGGATTCGAACCCTCGCACGCATGACACGTCTACTCCCTTAGCAGAGGAGCCCCTTATAGCCACTTGGGTATCTCCCCATGGCTCCCCGAACAGGACTCGAACCTGTGACAACTCGATTAACAGTCGAGTGCTCTACCAACTGAGCTATCAGGGAAAGTTCAAAAGCGACAAGTAATAATTTATCATGACCGCGATATTAAGTCAAGCCTTTGGCAGAAGTTTTTTTCGCCGCCTTTCCACCGCCTTTTTCTGTAAAAAAACTACGACTGACCACCTGACTCACCTCTGCTTGCCGGGCTAAAAAGCTCTTCGTCTCGACCTCACACGCGTGCCAATGTGCGATTCTTTCGAGCAACAATCTTCATTAGCGCGCCATTGGGAAGACGTTAACCGATTCTTTAGTGCAACGCCCTCCATTTGAGCGCAATTGGGGAGACGTTAACCGATTCTTTAGAACATCGTCCTCCGTTTGAGCGCAATTGGGGAGTCGTTAATCGATTCTTTAGAACATCGTCCTCCGTTTGAGCGCCATCCGGGAGACGTTAACCGATTCTTTAGAACATCGTCCTCCGTTTGAGCGCCATTGGGGAGACGTTACCCGATTCTTTAGAACATCGCCCTCCGTTCACGTTGCAAAAACCTCTCCATCTGGCGTTTCGTTTGCTCGTGTGTGCGAATGGGTCAGTTGTACAAAAAAGCAGCCCCGCCTTCAGGAAATTTGTTGACTTCATGCTCGCCCCTATGTTATTTATTGATTAATAAATCATTGAAAATGCAATCGAAGAAACGGAGTCGATGCCCCCTTGAGCCCTAAAGAAGAAAGCGCAGCAAGCCGTAAAGAACAGATCATGGAGAGCGCAGCAGCCTTGTTCGCTTCCCAGGGCTTCTACAAAACCACGACCGCGCACGTCGCGGAAGCTGTAGGCGTAACCCAGCCGTACGTGTTCCATTTTTTCAAGTCGAAAGAACAGCTTTACTTGGCCGTCCTGGAGAAGGCGTTCGACCGGATGATGAACCAGTTTTTCACAGTCAACGCACCTCCCGATCAGCTCAGCACGGAGATGGGCCGCCAGTTCGAGTTCTTGCTCCAAACCCACCGCAACGAAATGCTGCTGCTCATGCAAAGCTTCACGACGACGGAACCGGCCGTCAGAAATTTCGTGAAGGAAAAATACTCATTCGCCTACGATCGGCTGGTGGAACGTTTTGAGAAAGTCGGCGTTCCCAATCCGCAATGGCAGGCGAGCATGTTTATCAGCTTGGGACTAATCGGGACGCTGGCCGAAGTGTTGGAATTGCCGAAGCTGGCCCCGTGGTGCGACTCCGAGTAATCGGAGTTTTCTTTCGCTGCTCATTTATTTATCAATAAATAAAGTTGTCAAAAAGGAGAGATCCCATGTTCACCGCTTCGCGAATTCGTCTGTTAGTCGTCACCTGTATCGCCTTGTTCATGGCCATGCTCGACAATCTGGTCATCGGCGTCGCCCTGCCGTCCATTCAGAAAGACCTGAACGCCTCCATGTCCGACCTCGAATGGTTCATGAACGCTTATACGCTTGCTTTCGCCGTGCTGCTCATTCCGTTCAGCGTACTGGGGGAATCGATCGGGAGGAAAAAGGTGTTTCTTGCCGGCGTAGTCGTCTTCACGATCGGATCGCTGCTGTGCGGCTTAAGCGAAACGTCGCTGTCGCTGATTCTGTCCCGCGCGCTCCAAGGCATCGGAGGAGCCGCTATCGTGCCGCTGAGCCTGACGCTCGTCAACTCCGCCTTCCCTCCCGAGAAGAGAGCTGCGGCCATCGGCTTATGGTCGGGCATATCCGGCCTCGGTCTTAGCGTAGGACCGCTGGTCGGCGGTCTTATTATGGAGGGAGCGCCGTGGCAAATGATTTTCTACGTGAATGTGCCGGTCGGCATTCTCGCTGTCCTATTTGGCGTAAAATGGCTCGAAGAATCCCGCGGTGTCCGCAAGCCGCTCGATCCTGCCGGAGTGCTGCTGCTGGTCTCCGGATTGTTCGGATTGATATTCGGAATGGAGAGAGGCAATTCGGAAGGGTGGGGAGCGCCGATCGTCGTCGGTTCGCTTGCGCTCGGAGCGCTGCTGCTCGTGCTGTTCTACTTCTGGGAGAAAACGCGCAAAGTTCCGTTCGTGCGCTTCGAACTGTTCCGCAGCCGGGCATACTTCTTCTACACGTTCGCGGGCTTCTGGATGAACGCGGGAGTGTTCGGGGCAATCTTCCTGCTCACCTTGTTCTTGCAGCAGGCGCAGGGCTTTACGCCGCTGCAGGCGGGCGTACGGGAGATGGCGTGGACGACGATGACGATGATCGCCGCGCCGCTGGCCGGTCTCGCCATCAGCCGTCTCGGCAACCGCAACGTGCTGTTGGCGGGCCTTCTGTTCCAGACCGCCGGCCTGGCTTGGTTCGCTCTGCTCATCCAAGCGCGCGGCGTCGACTTCCCGTTCATCGCGATGCTCGGACCGATGATGCTCGCCGGCACCGGGATGGGGCTCAGCTTTACGCCGCTCTCGCACGGCCTGATCTCTTCCGCTCCCGAAGACGCGGCGGGGGAAGCAAGCGGCGTCGGCAACGCCACAAGAGAACTCGGAGGCGTATTCGGCATCGCAATCGGCGGACTGATCTTCCAATCCGGCTCAGCGATTCGCTCACCGCAGGATTTCGCCGACCATATCGTGCCCAGCCTCGGCGCAGGGTCGCTGATGATGGCGCTGGCGCTGCTCGGTATCGCGATCTTCGTGCGCGGCCGATCGACAGCGGCGCAATCCGCACCAAACTCCGCCAACGAATCGCCCTCCGCCGTTTAATCGCCTAGCCGCTGCGCTCCCGCTTCAGCCGCGGGAGCGGCATGAAACAGCTTCAGCTTGCCCCTGCACTTGCCGCACGCATATTTTCGAGGGTCTGTGCGGCGCTTGCGGGGGTATTGCATGCCGCAAGCCTGACACACAAGCAAATACTTCACCGGGAGGCGTCTCGTCGCCCCGGGAAGCGCACGGCAATGCCTCGTTGCCCCAACCTTGACAAGCAGTTGCTTAAAGTCCGCGTCCCGATGCTGGAATCCTTTGCGCTGCAAATGCAAATGATAATGGCACAGCTCGTGCTTGATGATCGCTTCCGTCTCTTCCGCGCCGTACGCTTCAAGCTGATGCGGGCTGATCTCGATATTGTGGCTTTGTGTAAAGTAGCGGCCGCCCGTCGAGCGGAGCCGCGAGTTAAAGGTAGCTTTGTGCAGAAACGGCCGGTCGAAATATTCCAAGGACACGCGCTCGACCCACCGCTGCAGTTCTTGATCCTTCATGCCGACAGTCCCTCCCCGGCCTTGCAAATAACGTCTCGGAAACCGCCTGTCCGAGCTTGGCCTACTTGAATTGTAGCCCCGTATTGGGCTACACTGTCAAGTAGAAATGGTTGAGGGGAGACTGCGTTACATGCCTGAAATGTCCTACGTTCTTCTGCAGCACGAGCAAGGAAATCTCGATTTTGTCGAGATGCCCGCTTCCCACGCTTACCAGCTAAGCGCCCTGAATCTGCGCCTTCATAAAGAGCTGTCCAAGCTGACTGCGGACAACGTACCGAACCTGCCGAGAGCGATAGCCGAATTTCGCGCGCTGGATCTGCTCGACGAGAAGCAATCTCCGATCGGAGGATTGCAATACGTGAACGAGCTGGAGCGCACGTTCGCTTCGATCCGCGAAGGCTCCTATCCGCTGATCGCGCTGCTGACCGAGATTCGCGCTCTTCAAGCCCAACTGGAGCAGTGGTACGAGGAAGAGGATCTGCTCTAGCCCAGCACAAATCCGGTTCGGACCTGCACGGTCATCCGCCCAATCCCATATGCTAGCAATACAGCATGAGATGGGAGGAGGACGATTTTCGATGCCTCAATGGCTTTGCAACCAATTAATGTCCGCTTTTCAGAAGAAAGACCGCAGGCAGATCCGTCTGCTGAACGATTGCTGGTTTTATTACCGCGGCAAACCCGACAAATCCAAGGATACGAAAGATACCGCAGGCTCCACCCCTTGAACGGAAAAAAAGGATCCTCCGCAGCCGTCGACCGGCGAACGGAGAGATCCTTTTTTAGCGTAGTTTAAAAATCGAATTCATTCCAGCTAACGACTTCATCCACCGTGAGACGAACGGACGGATGCCCTTCCTGGGCGGCTTTGCCGATGGCGATCAGCATAACCGGCACGTAACGCTCCCCGATCCCGAACTCTTCCACGAACTTCTGCGCATTGTATCCGCCCATAGGAACGGTATCGTAACCTCTTGCCTTGGCCGACAGCATAATCTGCATGGAGACGAGCCCTCCGTCGGTGTAGACGATTTTACGAGCAATTTCGGGCGGCAGATTGCCATAGATTTTCGTGGAGTTGGCGATAAACATGTCCCTGGTCTCTTCCGGCATATAACCGGCTTCGTAAGCCCGATTGTAGATCGTTTCCCCCAGCTTGTAGCTTTCCACGTCGCCCAGCACGGCGATGACGGCCGAAGCGTCGACGACTTGCTGCTGGTTGTTCGCGATCGGCAGCAGCTTCTGCTTAAGCTCCGGGGAGTCGATCACGAGAAAACGCCAAGGCTGGAGGTTGGAAGAGGAGGGGGCTTTAATCGCTTCGGCGAGCAAGTCCTTCAATTCTTCTCTGGAGATCTTAAACGATGAATCGTAATGACGAACGGAACGGCGTCCTTGAACGACTTCGGCATAGGTCGGAGTCTGGGTTTGCACCGCTTGCGTAGTTGACATGGGTACTTCCTCCATTTTCTTAAAAAAGTTAATTGTGTGTATATTAGCACAGTTATAGGTTTGGAACTGTTCCGAATAATGCACAGTATATTCTTCTTCAATTCGATTGTCAATATGTCGGCGCTCCCGGAATTGTCCACCCGGTACGAACGCGCCAAAAAGCCTCACGAACCGGTCGTAATGACCGGTCGCGAGGCGCCTGCGTCTACCCTTGCATCACGAACCCCACAGAGCCAGACGTTCGTTCAGAAGCTGCTGCCGAAGCTGTTCGGCTTTCTCGACTCCTGCGGCTTCGATTTCCTGCAAATATTTATCCCACAGAGCGTCGAATTGCTCAGGCTTGGCGAGAATCGCCTCCGGAATGCGTTTCCACGTAATGTTCTTGAGCTTCTCTTCCAGGACGACCAGATCGCTCTCGCTCGGAATCGGAATGTTCCAGAGCGCGCCCCACGGCTTCATCTTGAACTCTTCCTCTTTCGGGAACAGGTCCTTCCAGATCGTCGCGCCGTAAGCGGAGAGGACTTCCTTCTCCACGTCGCTGTAATCGTTGATGAGCTGCTCCGGGAATCTCGTCGTGAAGTAGTTGCCGGACGAGTCCTGAACGCCGTCGCCATAGTGGGCGCTGAGCAAATTATAGTTGCCGATTCCGGTTTCTTTCTGGAAGTTGATAGCGTCGTTCACTTTGCGGTCGTTCACTTCGGCCGGAATGACCCGCTTGCCGTTCTCGACGTTGTAATGCTTGCCTTCGATGCCCCAGTTCACGAGAACTTGACCTTCGTCGGAAGCCAGGTAGTCCAGGAACTTGATCGTGCGCACCGGGTCCGGATTGTCGACCGAGATCGCGACGCCGGAGCCTCCCGTGAAGCCCGTCGGCCAGAATGCCGTATGTTTGTATTCTTCCGACAGCGTAACCGGATAGTGACCGTAAGCTTGATTCATCTTGCCTTCCGCTTTCAACGCTTTCTGGCCGTCGTCGAAGCTCCACTTCTGGTCGATCAGGCCGAGCACGCGCCCGGTTGCGATTTTCGCTTTGTATTGGTCGTACTTCTGAACGAACGATTCTTTGTCGAGCAGACCTTCGGCGTTCATATGGTTGAGCCAACGGAAATACTCTTTCTCGATCGGCCGGCGGAAATGGTACGTCACTTCGTGCGTATCGATGTCCACGTAATATTCTCCGTCGTCGGAACCACCCGTCGATGCGAACGCGGGGTTCGTGACGCCGATGTACATCCGCCAGTCCTCGGCGATGAGCGAGAGACCGATGTTCGGGTTGCCGTTCTCGTCCTTAGGGTATTTCTCCAGATAGGCTCTGATCGCGTTCTCGAAATCCTTGACCGTGCGGATCGTCGGATAGCCGAGCTCCTTGACGACGCGATGCTGAAGCTGCATGCCCCCGCCGGCTTCGAAATATTGCTGATTGATGCCGTCATAGGACGGAATGACGTAGATCGCCTGGTCCGCCTCGCTGTATTTCAGCCGGTTCATCTGGCCTTCGAACAGCTTCTTCAGATTCGGAGCGTGCTGCTCGATCAGATCGGTCAAGTCGAGAACGGCGCCCGCGTCGACGAACTTGCTGATGCTCGTTTTCGCGCTGATAAGGTCCGGATAATCGCCGCTGGAGGCGATGAGCGCCGACTTCTGCACGGCGTCGCCGACGGCGAATTCCGCCTTGAGCGAGATGCCCGTTTTCTCCGTGATCGCTTTTCCGAGATCGTCCTGCATGTTCGCCCAGTTCGGGTTAACGTCTTCGCTGTAATAGGTGAGCGTAAGCGGTTGAAGCTTCTCCTCCGATGGGGAAGCGGACGCCGAACTCGGCGCGCTCGGGGAAGCGCTCGGGCTGGACGATTCCTTATCGTTGTTGCCGCAGGCGGCCAGCAAGCCGGATACAAGCGCCGCGCTCAGCATCAGGCTCGGCCATTTTCTCTTTGTTGCCATGTTGTATACCCTCCTCGATAATGTACGAATGCAATATGCGTATAACGGGGCTGGCCCGCTGATACCGGTTTCAAATTCGTTTCGGGAAAAGGCGCGGAGCGTATGGCTCAGCCTTTGACCGAACCGAGCGTCAAGCCTTTGACGAAGTAGCGCTGCAGGAACGGATACACGAGCAGAATCGGCACGGAGACGAAAATCGTAATCGCCATCTTGACCGAGTCCGGGGACACGGTCGACATGACCTGGGTCATGTTCTGCGTGCGGTAGTCGCCGGAATTGTTCGTCGTGCTCTGCAGCACTTTGACGAGCTCGTATTGCAGCGTCGTCAGATGCTCGCTCGAGCCGTTGTACAGGTAAGTGTCGAACCACGCGTTCCATTGGCCGACCGCCAGGAACAGGCCGATCGTGGCAAGCGCGGGCTTCGTCATCGGGAGAATGATCCGCCAATAGATCGTGAAGTCGTTGGCGCCGTCGATTTTGGCCGATTCCTGCACTTCGTACGGGATGCCGTCCATGAACGACCGGACGACGAACACGTTAAACGCGCTGACGATGCCGGGAAGAACGTAGACCGCGAACGTGTTCATCATGTTCAAATCTTTGATCAGAATATAGAAAGGAATAAGTCCCGCGGTCACGTACATCGTGATGGCCAAGTACGTCGACACGAATCTGCGTCCCTGAAAATCCCGCCGCGCCAGCGTGTACGCAATCATCGACGCGCTGATCAAGCCGAGCAAGGAGCCGACGAGCGTTCGCAGCAGCGAAATTTTGAATCCGGTGGCCAGCGTGTCATACGTGAAGATCGCTTTATAGTTTTCGAGCGTAAACACCCGGGGGAAAATCGTAATGCCTCCCCGCACGCTGTCGGTCGAATCGTTCAGCGAAATGGCCAGCACGTTGAGAAAAGGATAAAGCGTGACGATCGATGTAACGATAAGGACGGCGTAGATGAGAGCGTCGACGATCCGTTCGGATCCGGGGACGCCTCTGCGAATATCGCGAGCGTTCATGGTGTCCCCTCCTAGAATACGCTTTCTTTCGTGAAGCGCTTGAACAGTCCGTTCGCCGTGAAGAGCAGAAGAACCGCGACGACCGAGTTGAACATGTTGATCGCCGTCGCGAACGAAATCCGGTTGATCTTGATGCCGTATTCCAGCGCGTACAGATCGAGCACCTTCGAGTAATCGACGACGAGATTGTTGCCGAGCAGAAATTGTTTCTCGAATCCGATGTTGATCAGATTGCCGATCGACAAAATCATCAGGATAATGATCGTCGGGCGAATGCCGGGCAACGTGATGTGCCACATCTGCCTTAATCGGCTCGCTCCGTCAACCTTGGCCGCCTCGTACAGCTCCGGAGCGACTCCGGCCATCGCGGCCAAGTAGATGATCGCGTTCCAGCCCGTTTCCTTCCAGACGTCGGACAACGTGACGATGCCCCAGAAATACTCTCCCTTCGCCAGCCACTGAATAGGCTCGTTCAGAAGGCCCGTCCACGTCAGGAAGTCGTTGATCGCGCCATTGTCCGTCGACAGCATCTTCGATACGATGCCCGCGACGACCGCCCAGGATACGAAATGGGGCAAATAGGAAATCGTCTGCGCCGTTTTCTTGAAGGCCATGTTCTTCACTTCGTTGAGCAGCAGCGCGAACACGATCGGAATCGTAAATCCCGCGACCAAGGACATCACGCTCATCGCAAGCGTGTTGCGCATGACCAGATAAAACGTTTCGTCCTGGAATAGCAATCTGAAGTTGTCGAAGCCGACCCAATCCCGCTCCCATACCGCGAGCTTCGGATTGTACTTCTGGAACGCCATCAACCATCCCCACAAAGGCATGTAAGTGAAGACGAATGCCCAGGCGACGAAGGGCAGCGACATTAAGTACAAGTACCGGTTCCTGAACGCGCGGCGGAGCGCTCCTCCCTTGCCGGGCGCTGCAAGCGGTTGCGCGGCCGGTTGATGATCGGGCATCGCTTTCATGTGTTTCCCTCCCTGCTGTATGAATTCATCATAATGAAAACGCATTCTTTCCGCTACACGGAGGATTCGTTGAATAATCATATGAAAATTAGAGGTCACGAAAATCGGACACGTGAAAATCCGACAGGTACAAGTCCGGAACACGAACGTCCGGAAAAAGAAAAAGGCCGACCCCGGGGTTGCCGTGACGGCCCGGGAGTCAGCCTGCTGCTCGCGCCGCCCTCGCTTGGCCGCTCCTCAGCAGGATTCGGCGGCGTTTTTGCGGTATGCGACGGGAGACAAGCCTACGTATTTGCGGAATTTGGCATGAAAATAATCGACGTTCGCATAGCCGACCTGCTCCGCGACCTGGTACACCTTCATGCCTTTGCAGAGCATCTCCTTCGCTTTCTCGATTCTGACCTTGTCCAGATAGGTGTTGAAATAATCGCCTGTGGCGTTCTTGAACAGCTTGCCGAGATACGAGCTGTTGTAGCCCAGCACCTCGGCCAGCGCTTCCAGCTTCAAGTTGTCCGCGCTGTTGCGATGAATCAGCTCGATCATGCGCTGCACCTGCTTGTCGGGCCCGGCTCCGGCGACGCTCAGCTTCTCCGCCGCCTTGCCGCAGATCGAGGCCAGGCGGGCGATCAACCGCTCATAGCGATACTCTTCGGACAGCGAAGCCAGCTCCGGATCGAGCGATTGCACGTATTCGCGAATTTCCGGACGGGACTGCGCCAGCTTGGACAAGGCCGCCGACATTCGCGCCGCGAAGCCGGTCTTGACCTCCTGCTCGGACGCGCCCGCGGCCAGCCAGACCGCGCCGAGCCGGCGCAGCGCCGCTTCGGCGACATCGGGATTCGCCGCGTCGAGCGAGAGGAGCAGCTTCTCCTCCAGCTCGGCCGCGGCGGTTGCATCCGCCGCGCCGTCCGGCAGCCCCGGTTCCTCGGAGACGATGCTCCCGCCGGCGAACAGAAACCGGCGCTTCATCAGCTCGCGCGCTTTCTCGAACGACCGGACCAGATCCGCCGACGCCTTAACCGCCCCGCCGGACGCGACGTCGAAATCCGTCCCTTCGCACGCATCGGCGATCAGGCGATACACCTTCGACGATCGGTTCGACGCTTCCTTCAGCACGATGCCGAGATACGGCTCCGCGGAGAATACGATCCCTTCGTCCGACTGATCGAGCTTCTCCGCCAGTCTCCGCTTGATGCGGGCCACTGCCGAAGCGTCCGGTTCGCCGCGGCTCAGCAGCTTGACGAGCAGCACCTCGTAAGACGGCCAATTCAGGTCGGGCGCGGCGGCCCCGGCATCCCCTTCACCCGACAGCAGCTTCTGGATGGCGTTCTCCCGCCCCCATCTTCCCGCCGCTTCCGCGCGTTCCTCCTGCAGAGCCCGCTTGACCTGTTCCAGATATCTGGCCAGCTCATCCTCGTCGATCGGCTTGAGCAGGTAGCCGTCCACCTTCAGCTTCAGCGCCTCGCGCGCGTATTCGAAATCCGCATGCCCGCTCAGAATGAGAAAGCGCGGGCAAGGACGACACTTCTCCTGAACGCTGCGCAGCAATTGCAGGCCGTCCATTCCCGGCATGCGAATGTCCACGATCATCAGCTGAGGCGCAGCTTCGGGAAGCTTCCGAAGCGCTTCCAGCGCGTCGGCGGCCGCCTCCGTCACCTGAAAGCCGTGTTCCTCCCAATCGATGATCGTCCGAAGTCCCTCCCTGATCAACGGTTCGTCATCCACGATCATGACCCGATACATGCTCCGTCCCCCTCTCCAATGGAATGCAAAAGCTGATGCGCGTTCCCCGATGTTCTTCGCTCTCGATCGTCAGGCCCGAACGCTCTCCGTAGGTCATAACCAGCCTGTGCTGGATGTTATGAAGGCCAATCCTGTCCGCTTCCTGGCTCGCGAGCGAGCGAAGCACATCTTCGCGCTTCGCGGCGGACATCCCGATGCCGTCGTCTTCGACGACGACCCGCAGAAGCTCATCTTCCGGATATGCTCTCACGACGACCGTGCCTCCTTCCACCGCTCTCTCCAGCCCGTGCACGACCGAATTTTCGACGAGCGGCTGGATCAGGAGAGGCAGCAGGGACGCCCTCTCCACGGAAGGATCGAGATGAAGCTCGTAATCGAGCCGGTCTTCGTGCCGGAACTTCTGGATTTCCAGATAACACCGCAAAATCTCGAACTCCTCGGCCAGCGCGATTTCTTTGCCGGTCAGCTCCAGGTTCTTCCTCATGAGCTTGCCCAGCATTTTCACCGTCTGGGAAATCTCCTTCTCCCCCTTCAGATGCGCCTTCATTCGGATGGACTCCAGCGCATTGTACAAGAAATGGGGATTGATCTGGCTGGCGAGCATCTTCAGCTTGATCTCGTTCTGCTTGCGCTCCAACTCGCGGGTCTGCTCGTGGGAGGACTGGACCTCGTCCACCAGCTCGCGGATGCTGCCGACCATCTGATTGAACTGTCGTTTGATCTGCCCGATCTCGTCGCTGCCGTCCACGGTCAGCTCCGTATTGAAATTGCCCATCGACACTTTGTTGATCTGTTTGCTGAACTTAAGCAGCCGGTTCGTGAGCACGGTGCAGATCGAGTAGATCAGGACGAGCGAGACGACGAACACGACGGACATAATTTGAAAACCGATCGTGCTGATCCGGTTCGCCTCTTTCATGATGCTCTCCACCGGGAACACGGAGACGACTTTAAGCCCGTTGTAGCTGTTCTCCGGCTTAAGCGCGTCGACGATCACCTGCGAGCTGACTCCGCCGACCGCCAGCTCGTACTTGCCCGGTTCCAGAGAAGCGATCTGCTCCCCCCAATCCAGCTCGTTCAGCTTCTTGCCAATCATGCCGGGACGGTTGGAAGCGACGACGACCCCGTGTTCGTCGGCCAGCGCGATCTCCGGTTCCTCCTGCGCCATAATCGCGTTCAGCTCGTTTGTGTTGACGTCGACCTGCAGCAAGCCGACCGAGCGGGTTTTCTGAAAATAGACACTGCGAACGAGACTGAGCATGCTGGTGGAGGAACGCGATTCGTTCGGAAAGTAATACCAGCCCAGCCTGCCGGTCTGGGCAATCGCCGCCTGGTACCAGAACGTCTGCTGCGTTTTGGCGTCGAGCGGGGTAAATTCCCAGTTGTCGATAAGCGTCGGATTATCCGCGTACACTTTGACCCTCGTGATCTCGGAATTGAAGTCGAGAAATACTTTGAATTTGGTATAGCTCCAGTAAGCGTCCACGACCTGGAAAACGTTCTGGTAACGCGTCGTCGCGATGTCCTCCATATCGGTATCCACCGAGAGCTGGTTGGAGAGCAGCATCGGCACGCCGAGCATTTCCTGCACGCGGCTCTTGACCCGTTCCACCGTGCTCTCCGACTGCTCGGTCGCCCGCGTCAGCGCGGTCTGCCGGAATTCGTGAACGACGAAAAGCCCTACGATCATGAAGGGAAGGATGAAGAAAAGCATATAAGACCACACCATTTTGTTGCGCAGTTTCATGTCGTTGAATCTTCTGGCGTATCCCTTCACCGGGCCTCCCCCTTTCACTACTAGTTATAGGCGAGCGTCCGGAACAATGCAAGCGGTTTCCTGATGTTCATATGATTTTATGTCGAATGTTCCGGGTATTGCAAGCCTTGCCGGAATGATAGAATGAACGGAAACTATCGGCGTGCGCCGTCGAAATGGAGGAACTTCCGTGTCCGCAATCGACTATCCGTTCCGCAATCCAGACCTCCCTTTGGACACCCGCGTCCGGGATTTAGTAAGCCGACTGACGCTAGGCGAGAAAATCAACCAGATGTGCCAATACCAGGACGAGGTTCCCCGTCTCGGCATCGCAAAATACAAGCACGGCACCGAAGCCGCGCACGGAATTGCCTGGCTCGGGGAAGCGACCGCGTTCCCGCAGCCGTTCGGGCTGGCGTGTACCTGGGACGAAGAGCTGCTGCGCGAGGTCGGACGAGTAATCGGCACGGAAGCGAGGGGCTTCTTCGCGCGCGATCCGGCTCTGCACGGACTGACGCTGTGGGCGCCGACCGTGGATCTGCTGCGCGACCCGCGTTGGGGCCGCACGGACGAGGGCTATGGCGAAGACCCGATTCACGCGGGGAAAATGGCGGCGGCACTCGTGCGCGGCATTCAGGGGGATCACCCTTTTTACCTGCGCGCCGTCGCGTCTCCGAAGCATTTTATCGGCAACAACAACGAGGTCGGGCGCGGCGAACGGTCCGTCAGCATCGACCCTCGCAATATGCGCGAGTCCTACTTGAAGGCGTTCGAGATTCCGTTCCGCGAAGGCGGCGCGCAGTCGATGATGACGTCGTACAACTCCGTCAACGGCGTGCCCGCCAACCTGAACCCGGACATTAACGGAGTCGTCAAGCGGGAGTGGGGCATGGACGGGTTCGTCGTCAGCGATGCCGGGGACGTGCTCGGGACGGTGAACGACCACAAGTACTTGCCCGATTACAAGCAAGCGGTCGCGGCCTCGATCCGCGCCGGCATCGACAGCATTACCGACGACCACGATATCGTGAAGCAGGCGATCCGCGACGCGCTGAAGGAGGGACTGCTGGAGGAGAGCGATCTCGACAACGCTCTTCGCAACGCGTTCCGCGTGCGGATGCGGCTAGGCGAATTCGATCCTCCGGAGCGCAATCCGTACGCCTCGATCGGCGAGTCGGCCATTCTCGCACCGGAACACCGCGCCGTATCGCTGGAGGCGGCTCGCAAAAACGTCGTGCTGCTGAAAAACGACAGCGCTCTTCCTTTGTCGGTTGGGGCGGGTCGATTGGTCGAGCTGGGGGGGTCAAGGGAGTCACATGTGCCGGACAGTTCCGGCGGTTCGGCCGGGTCGGGCCCCCGTATCGCCGTCATCGGGCCTCTGGCCGACATCGTCTATCGGGACTGGTACAGCGGGACGCTGCCGTATACGGTCACTCCGCTTGAAGGAATCCGCTCGCGTTTGGAAGTCTCAGGCGGCAGCGTCGCTTACGCGGAGGGAATCGACCGCTTGCGGCTGTCCGAGAGCGGGCGATATGTTCGCCTGCGCGAGAACGGCAAGCTGGCCGCCGACGGTTCTGCCGCGCAGGCGGAAACGTTCGCCGTCACGGATTGGGGCTGGCGCTCTCATACGCTCGTCGCCGCAAGCACGGGACTGTACGTAACGACGGACGATACGCATCTGACCGCAGATTCGAAGGAAATTTTCGGCTGGTTCACCAAGGAGACGTTCCTTGTCGACCGCTGCGCGGATGGAGGGAGCTGGCGCTTGCGAACTTGGAACGACGCTTCCGTCGGCGTTACCGGGGACGGAGAGGGGGAGGACGGCGGTCTGCTGGCCGTCGACGGAGCCGAAGCGAAGGAGCGCTCGACGCTGGGTTCGCCGGAGGAGCATGGCTCGTCGGAGCGCATGCGATCCGATGTCGCGGCGATTCGCCCAGCGCTGTTCGACGCGGAGCTTGCGGTCGATGGTTTACGGGAAGCACGGGAGGCTTCGATTGGAGCTGATGCCGCCGTCGTGTTCGTCGGCAACCATCCGCTCGTGAACGGCAAGGAGACGATCGACCGGCCCGGGTTGGAGCTGCCCGAAGCGCAGCTTGAGCTGATTCGCGCGACGGCCGAGGCCAATCCCAATACGATCGTCGTCATCGTCGGCAGCTATCCGTTCGCGCTCGGCGAGGCGAAAGAGCTGGCGAAAGCCGTCCTGTACACCTCTCATGCCGGTCCCGAACTGGGCAATGCGATCGCCGACGTCCTGTTCGGCGACGTCTCCCCGGCAGGCCGGCTGAACATGACGTGGCACCGGTCGGTCGAGCAGCTTCCCGACATCATGGAGTACGACTTGATCCGAGGGCAGCGCACGTATCGCTACTTCGACGGAGAGCCCGAGTTCCCGTTCGGTCACGGACTGACGTATACGGAGTTCCGCTATACGAAACTGCGTCTCGAGTCGGGAGAAGTGCGGGAAGGCGGCTCGGTCGGCGTCGAGGTCGAGGTTCGCAACGAAGGAAGCATCGCCAGCGACGAAGTTGTCCAACTGTACGGAGCGGCCCGTTCGTCGCGCGTCAAGCGCCCGATCCGGCAATTGCTCGCGTTTAAGCGCGTGCACGTCCCTGCGGGCGGCACGGTCTCCGTATCGTTTTGCATCGCTGCATCGGACCTGGCTTTCTGGGACGTGACCCGGGATCGCTGGTGCGTCGAGACCGCGCAATGGACGCTGGCCGCCGGTCCTTCTTCGGCCGATTGGAGGCTGGAGACGACGCTTGACGTCATCGGGGAGACGGTTCCGCCTCGCGATCCGACTCTGCGGACTCTTGCGATGAATTACGACGATTGCTCTGACGTGTACTTGGAAGAGTGCACGGAGGGAGGCACCGCCGTAATCGCCAACCCGGGCGCGTGGCTGCGGTTTGAGGATGCGCTGTTCCCGGGCGGGATCGTTCAGTTCGAGGCGCGTATCGCGGGAGATCCGGACGGCCGTGTCGGACTTCGGCTCGACGGACCGGACGGGATTGCCGAATTCGCAGCCGTCGAAAGCTTGCCCGGCGGGCCGAACGGGAGTGCCGCCTCCGGGGCTGGCGAAGATCCTGCTGGCGCTCCGGAGCCAGCGAATACGCATGGCTGGCGCACATTAGTTTGCCCGGTCTCCGTACCGTCTGGACGGTATGACATAACCCTCTCGCTCGGCGAAGGAATGGCCTTGAGCTGGTTCAGATTCGCATAAAGAAGTAGACCCTTTCCTAGCAATCTTCAACCTAATTTTAGTATAATATTCGTGTACAACAGACTTGGGTGGGAAGTATCGCTTCCAGACGGAGGTGATGCTCATGCAATTTTCGTTAAATGAAGTGATTATGCTAGGCATATTCTTGCTGGCGTTGCTCACTTACTTAGGAAAACGAAAATAACCCTCCCAGGTTCGCGCCGCGGAAAGGGTTATTTTCTAGTTTCTACTGGAGGTTTCCCATCCAAAATGTTGTGCAGGGAGTCGGATGGCCGTCCGGCTCCTTTTCCTATCCTAATCATAACACGGCGACTTCATTCCTGCAATTTGCCTTGTCCTACTTATTTATCCGCCGCTACGCTCGCGTAACTGCCCGCGCGCTCGGCGATCTGTGCAATCGTATAGCCTTCCAGCACAAGCAGGATGGCGCGATCCATCTCGCCCGTCACCTCGGCGAAAATCGCGTTCATCTCCTTGCCGAAGGCGTGGTCGCCCGCCGTCTCCCGAATGCCAGAGCATAGAGGATCGGCAACTTGAAGAACCGAGAACACCTCGGCCAGCGTGATCGAATTCGGCTCTCTTCTTAATCGGTATCCGCCGTCCCGACCTTCGCGGGTTTCCAGTATGCCGCCCTTCGCCAGAAGGGACAGAATGCGTCTGAGCAAAGTCGCCTCCGACTGCAGCATCTTGGCGAGCTCCGCGCTCGGGCAGGTGCGTATGCAATCCTTCGAGAGGACCACGAGCGCCTGCAGCGCCAGCCCGAACCACTTGGGATGGTAGGAACCGACGCACTTCTCCGGATTCATGCAATCGCCTCCAATTGCTTGAATTGTACCGGATTGCTCCTCCCGGGGCAAGAGGCAAATCATGCTTTTCGCAAAAAGCTCCGGCCGCCTGGCGTCCAAGCGGCCGGAGCCTCTCCGTTCTTTACGGCTGGCGCATCGTCAAGCTGACGCGGCCTTTCTTCAGATCGACGCCGAGCACCCATACGGTGACCGTATCGCCAACGGCGACCACTTCGGTCGGATGCTTGACGAATTTGTTGCTGATCTGGGAAATGTGCACGAGCCCGTCGTTCTTGATGCCGATATCGACGAACGCGCCGAAATCGACGACGTTGCGCACCGTTCCTTGCAGTTCCATCCCCGGCTTCAAATCCTCGATATCGAGTACGTCCGTATGGAAGATCGGAGGCGGGAGCTCGTCGCGCGGATCCCGTCCCGGACGCTGCAAGCTGTCCACGATGTCGCGCAGCGTCGGGATGCCGACGCCGAGCCGCTCCGACACGTCCTCCAGACGCACCTCGGCCAGCTTCGCCTTCAGCTCTTCCGTGCCGATATCCGTCAGCTTCAGTCCCAGCTCCTTGAACAGCTTGCCGACCACGGCGTAAGACTCAGGGTGAATCGGCGTCCGGTCAAGCGGATTCGCTCCGTCCGAGATCCGCAGGAAACCCGCGCACTGCTCGAACGTTTTCGCGCCAAGGCGCGGCACCTTCTGGATTTGCGAACGCTCCGTGAACTTGCCTTTCTCCTCGCGAAGCTTCACGATATTGCGCGCCATCGTCGCGTTAATGCCGGATACGTAGGAGAGCAGCGAAGGAGAAGCCGTATTGACGTCGACTCCGACGTGGTTAACCGCCGATTCGACGACTCCGGTCAAGCTCTCGTCCAGCCTCTTCTGCGTCACGTCGTGCTGATATTGGCCGACGCCGATCGCCTTCGGCTCGATCTTCACCAGCTCGGCGAGCGGGTCCTGCAGACGGCGGGCGATGGAGACGGCGCTGCGCTCCGACACGTCCAGATCCGGGAACTCCTCCGCGGCCAGCTTGGACGCCGAGTAGACGCTCGCCCCTGCCTCGTTCACGATCAAATATTGCAAGTCGCGCTCGGCCATCGCTTTGATGATTCCCACCGCGAACTGCTCGGTTTCCCTCGATCCCGTGCCGTTGCCGATGACGATCAGCCCGACTCCGTATTGATTGATCAACCGCCGGAAGACGACTTCCGCCTCCGCTTTCTTGTTGTGAGGAGGCGTCGGGTATGTGACCGCCACTTCCAGCAGCTTGCCCGTATCGTCGACGACGGCCAGCTTGCACCCGGTCCGGTACGCCGGATCGACGCCAAGCACGACTCTCCCTTTGACGGGCGGCTGGAGCAGCAGATTGCGCAGATTTTCCGAGAAAATGCCGATGGCATGCTCCTCCGCTTTCTCCGTCAGCTCTCCCCGCAGCTCCCGTTCGATCGACGGGGCGATCAGCCGCTTGTACGCGTCTTCCGCCGCGGCGGCCAGCGTGTCCCGAGCGGGACCCGGCCCCTTGATCGTCCTGCGGTTGATCTCGTCCACGATCCGGTCGGTCGGCACGTCGATCGAGACGCCCAGAAACTCCTCGCGCTCGCCCCGATTGATCGCCAGCACCCGATGCGGCGGCAGACGCCGGACCGGCTCCGAATATTGATAGTACATTTCATAGACAGACTCCGCTTCCGCGTCCTTCGCTTTGCTGATCAGCACGCCTTGATCCCACGTGAACTTGCGCACCCAGCGCCGGATGCCGGCATCGTCGGCCAGCCCTTCCGCCACGATGTCCGAGGCGCCCTGGATCGCTTCCTCCGCGGTGCCGACGCCCTTCTCCGCATCTATGTATTTCGCCGCTTCCGCCCGCAAGTCGCCCTGTCTCGGCTGCGACAGCAGCCACAGCGCGAGCGGCTCCAGGCCGCGCTCCTTGGCGACGCTGGCCCGCGTCTTGCGCTTTTGCCGGTACGGCCGGTACAGATCCTCGACCTCCTGCAGCTTAACCGCCTTCTCGATGGCCGCTTGCAGCTCGGGAGTCAGCTTGCCCTGCTCCTCGATCAGGCGAATGACTTCACCCTTGCGGTCCTCCAGCCCTTTCAGGTACGTGCGGCGGTCGTCGATCGCGCGAAGCTGCACCTCGTCGAGCTCCCCGGTCATTTCTTTACGGTATCGGGCGATAAAAGGAATCGTATTCCCGTCGTCCAGCAAAGCCGCGACCGTCCGCACCTGGCCCGAGCCAAGCCCAAGCTCGCCCGCGATCTGCTTGATCATTCTTTCTTGCGCGTTCTGTGCCGCATTCTGTATCGCGTTCTCGTTCCCCACGCTCATCGATTCGTGCCCCCCGCAGCTATTTGTACATCCTTTTATTATGTCGTTCCGCGCTCCGTTAGGCAAGCTCAACGAAGGATGACCGGCTACCTTAAAGACATGCCTCGCGCAGTTTCCCGAAGAATGGATCGCCTTCTTCCCGAATGCGGTAGCTCGTGGCTCCGCCGGCAGGTTACAATAAGGTACGGCCCTGTTCCGGACCATCTATAACCTTAACAGAAGAAGCGGAGGTGCTGTCATGCTGCTGCGCCTGCACGAACATATCCGGCTATGGGATCTCGCCCGTATCCGGCATATCGAAGTTCGCAAGATGACCCTGACACCCGGGGAACGCAGATCATTCGCCTTTCGATCCGGCAGCTTCCTCTGCATAACCAGGGGCAGCGCCTTGATACTCTTGAATCGGCGTACCTATTCGGCGAACAACATTCACATTATTCATGCCCCCGGCAAAAGCTATTGCGAGATCAACGCCGGAGTAGACGGAGCCGAGTTGATTATCGCGGGCTACGAAGCCGATCTGGAGACATCGCTGCCTGAAGATTTGCTCTCTCTGCTGGACAAATGCAATCCTTTCGAAGCGGTCTACTCCGTGATCCCCGGCCAACCGGTGGTCCTCTACGATCTACTCGCCGAAATGCTCAAGCTGAGCCTGCTCCCGGATCTCCCGGAACAGCCGGCATCGCTGCAGCTCAAAGGCGTCTTCTATCAATGGCTGTCGCAGGTACTCGAACAATATCATTCCGGGCCGCCGGCTTCCCTAACGGCAAGTCCCGCCGAACTGGTGACCATGACTCTGGAGTATATGCTCAAGCATTATTCCGAGCCTCATACGCTGGATACCCTTGCTCTTGCCGTCAACAGAAGCCCCGGCCATCTGTCGAATTGCTTCAAGCAGGTGTTGAATCGCGGTCCGATCGATTGTCTCATTCGTTTGCGGATTCGCAAAGCTTGCTCGCTGCTCGCCGAGACCAAACTTCCGTTGCGGGAGATCGCGTCGGCAATCGGATACCAGGATGCCTACTACTTCAGCAACGCCTTCAAAAAGCACATGGGGATATCGCCTCAGCGGTACCGCAAGCTCCTTGAAGAGGAAGATGTTACATTATCGGAAGGGAGAAATCCCATTGTTGACCCTGCACAGTCATGCTATATTCCTATTCGTGATAATGAGAATCATTGTCAAATAGGAAGTGGAGGGTCTGCACACATGTTCAAACATTCAATGAAGGTACCGGCCAGCCTGCTGCTGGCATTCGGTCTGCTGCTCGGGGGCTGCGGCAGCAACGCCGCCAACAACGAAGCCGTCCCCAGCGCTTCTCCAAGCGCCTCCCCGTCCCAGGCGACTCCCGAGGCGACCGGCTCCGCGAACGCCGACGCTGCTGCCGGCGAACGGAGCACGCGGCTGGTCACGACATCGATGGGAGAGGTCGAAGTTCCGGCCGAGCCGCAGCGGGTCGTTACCGATTTCTACTTGGGCTACTTGTTGGCGCTGGGCGTGAAGCCTGTGGGAAGCAACCGGATGTTCATGGAGAATCCTTACTTGGAGGATCAGGTGGCGGGAATCGCCGACATATCCGACAGTCTTGAAGCTATCGTTGGCCTTAATCCCGATCTTATCGTTACGGGAAATGCCGACAAATACGAAGCGTATTCCAAGATCGCCCCGACCGTCTACCTCGAAAATAACTCCAACGTCCGCGAACAAGTGAAGCAACTGAGCGAGGTTCTGGGCAAGCAGGAGGACGCTTCTTCCTGGCTGGCGACGTTCGAGAACAAGCTGACGGCTGCGAAGGAACGGGTGAAGACTCACTTGAAAGACGGAGAGACGGTAACCGTGTTCGACGGAGGCATCATCAAGGAGGTTACCCTTTACGGAAGCGCCTATACCGGGAAAACCATTCACGGAGAGCTCGGCATGCCGATGAACGAGAACGTCGTAAAAGACATCGATCCGAAGGTAGGCTGGCTGCGGATTTCGAGCGAAGTGGTGGACAAGTATGCCGGAGAGCATATTTTCATGGCGGTGGACGCCAAGAACGAGACGTTCGACTACGCCGGCGACTCGATCTGGGGAACGCTGCCGGCGGTCAAAAACAATCAACTGTACGAAATCGACGGCTACCGCTTCTATTTCTCCGATCCGATCTCGGTCATGGGGCAAATTGAGGACATCGCCGACATGATGGACGAACGGGCAGCAGCGAAAGCCGGGCAATAACCGAAAAGGCGGTGCAGGGGAACGTCCTCTGCACCGCCTTTTCTATTCGCCGTTCAGCTTACGAGAGCTCAGAGCGCCCAGTTGCCCTTGCGGAATACCGGGACGACCGTACCGTCGGCGCGCACGCCGTCGATGTCCATGTCGGCGGAGCCGATCATGAAGTCGACGTGCACGATGCTCGAGTTGACGCCGGCCGCGGCCAACTCGTCGGGCGTCATCTTCTTGCCGCCTTCCACGTTGAAGGCGTACCCGCTGCCAATCGCCAGATGGTTCGACGCGTTCTCGTCGAACAGCGTGTTCAGGAACAGCACGTTCGATTGCGAGATCGGGGATTCGTGCGGCACGAGCGCCACTTCGCCCAAGTAATGCGCGCCATCGTCCGTCTCGACGAGCTGGCGCAAGTTCTCCTCGCCCTGCTCCGCCTCCACGCCCACGATGCGTCCGTTCTCGAACGTCAGCTTAAAGCCGTCGATCAGGTTGCCGCCGTGGCTGAGCGGCTTCGTGCTGGAGACGTAGCCGTTCACGCCCGTCTTCAGCGGCACGGTGAACACTTCCTCGGTCGGCATGTTCGCCATGAACGGCACGCCGTTCTCGTTGATGCTGCTCGCCGCCACCCAGATGTGCTTCTCCGGCAGCTCGATCGTCAGATCGGTGCCCGGAGCGCGGTAATGCAGCTTGGCGAACCGGTTCTCGTTCAGCCAGTCGCTCTTCTTGTGCAGATTGGCGTCGTGCTCCGCCCAATCCTTAACCGGATCGGCCGCGTCGAGGCGCACCGCGGAGAAGATCGCCGCCCACAGCTTGTCGATCGCTTCCTGCTCCGAAGCGCTGTCCGGGAACACTTTGACGGCCCAATCCTTCGTCGCGGCGGCGACGACGGTCCAGCTCACCTTGTCGGCCTGAATCGCTCTTCTGAACTCGGTCAGCCCTTGGCCCGCCGCCTTCTGGTAATTGCCGATGCGCGAAGGGTCGATGCCCTTCAACAAGTCCGGATTCGGGGACGAGAAGGAGATGAAAGCCGCGCCCTTCCCGACGAAATCGTTCCTCTTCGCCGTCTCCCATTCCGGGAAACGGGTAAACACGTCGTCCGCCGCCTTCTCGTACTTCAAACGGGACAGCGCTTCGTCCGACCAGTCGACGTGGACGTTGCTCGCGCCCGCTTCGTAAGCTTGCGCCGCCACGCGGCGCACCAGCTCGGCGATCTCGATCGAGGCGATCATGAAGACCTCCTGCCCCTTCTGCACGTTAACGCCTACGCGAACGATCAATTCCGCATACTTATCCAATTGTTTCGCCAAATCCGCCATGTATGACACGCTCCGTTTTCCTCTGGATTAGAAATCACAAAAACGACAGGCAACCGCCCGAACCCAGGCAGTTCCTGTCCGAATTTCCGCTTTTAAAAGTCGATAAGGCCGACGCTGATCTGCAGGGCATCGTTCACCTTGTGCATCGTCTCGTCGTCCAAATGCGTGATTTTGTCCGTCAACCTCTGCTTGTCGATCGTGCGGATCTGTTCGAGCAGAATGACGGAATCCCGCTCCATGCCATGGGTTTTCGCTTCGATTTCAACGTGGGTCGGCAGTTTCGCCTTCTGGATTTGCGCCGTTATGGCCGCGATAATTACCGTCGGGCTGAACCGGTTCCCGATATCGTTCTGAATGATCAAAACCGGGCGTACTCCGCCCTGCTCCGAGCCGACGACCGGCGACAAATCCGCATAGAATACATCCCCGCGTTTCACGATCAACGTTTACACCCCGCTTACGAGGCGACCCAGTATGTTGTCCGCATCTTCTTCCGCGTGGAACGCTTCCGATGCCATGTGCAGATTGATTTTAGCCATTTCCAAATACCCGCGCTGCATCGCGTCGCGAATCAGCCGCTTCTTGCGATCGACCAGGTAATGCTTCATCGCCTGGCGTATGATCTCGCTGCGGTTGGTGTTTTCCTTGGCGACGACGAAGTCGACTTCGCGCAGCAAATGATCCGGAAGACTGATCATAATGCGTTTCGTATTGTGTAAATTGGCCACCGAACGGACACCCCCAAAGATTTTCCAACAAGCACCCTTTTTTCCAGTATGCATGAGTCTGGTAAGAATTATTCGAGATCGAACGCCGACATTCCTGCCGGAGCCGGTCAAAATTCGCATCCAATATTAACCAAGGAGCGGATTAACGACCGATACGACCTCTCCGCCGCTGACGTACACTCTCGGAACCCGCGCGGCCAGCATGCAGGTCAGCTCGTAATTGATCGTTCCCAGCTTATCCGCCACTTCCTCCGCGGAGATGACTTCGCCGCCCTGGCAGCCGACGAGCACGACTTCCTCTCCTGGCCGGAAATCCGGTTCCCCTTGGACGAAAGCGTCGTTCAGGCGAATCATGCATTGATCCATACAGATCGTCCCGAGCACCGGAACTCTGCGCCCGCGCACGAGCGCCTCCGCCTTGCCGCTCAGCATCCGGCTGAAGCCGTCGGCATAGCCGATCGGCAGCGTGCCGATCGTTTCCTGACCCCGGGTGAAATAGCGGGTACCGTAGCTGATTCCTTCTCCCGCTCCTACTTCCTTGACGTGCACGACCGACGTTTTCAGCGACAGAACCGGCTTCAGCGCGACGGCGTTCGCCTTGACCTCGTCGCTCGGATACAGGCCGTACATGCTGATGCCGAGCCGAAGCATGCCGCCCGCGTGCTCCGGCAGATCGATTCCCGCCGCGCTGTTGCCCGAATGGACGATGGCGATCGGCATTCCCGCCCGGCGCGCGTAATCGGACACGGAGGCGAAGCGCTCCAGCTGCATTCTCGTATACGCTTTGTCCGTCTCGTCCGCGCGGGCGAAATGAGTGTAGAGCCCTTCGACTTCCACCTGGGGCAGCGCGAACGCGCGCTCCAGAAACCGCTCCGCCGCCCGACCCGGAAGCAGGCCGAGACGGCCCATGCCCGAATCGATTTTCACATGGACTTTCAGCTTGCGTCCGGAAGCCGGCAGATCCGCCGCCGCTTCCAGCATATCGTCGCGATACAATGTTAACGTAATTCCCTGTTCCCTTGCCTTCGCATACCCCGATGGAGGCGTATAGCCCAGCACCAGAATCGGAGCGGCGATTCCCGCTCTCCGGAGCTGCATAGCTTCGTCCAGAAACGCGACGCCCAAATAGTCGACGCCCGCCGATACCGCTCTTCTTGCGATCTCCGTCGCTCCATGCCCGTAAGCGTTCGCTTTGACCGAAGCCAGCAGCTTCGTGCCGGGGGCCAAATGTTCGCGGAACGCTCCGATGTTGTGGTCAAGGGCGTCAAGGCAAATCTCGGCCACGGTCGGCCGGTAATAACAGTCCACGGACCGTTCACCTACCCTGCTGCGCAAAAACTGCAATAAATCAATGTTACCGGGCTAACGGAGGACTGTCAACGATATTCGGGCAGGCAACCTTTGCCATGAAGCCGCGGAGAGAAACCGGAACCGGGCCGCCGATTAAAACCGGGCTGTCCGCGGCCGTCTCTCGACGGCCGGCGGGACAGCCCGTTGCGCGTGTGCCTTATTTGCCCGACGTATCGACCATCGACTGGGCGATGCGAACCATGTCGCGATCTTCCAGCTCTTCGCTGGTCAAGCGGAACTCGATGCCGTCGTACGTCCAGGTCAGCGTCCTCACCGTATTCGCGGCGCCTTCCGTCACGTGACCGAGCGTGAAACCGAGATCAAGCGAGTATCCCGCACTCAAGGTCGCCGCCGAGACCTTGGCCAGACTTTGTGTAATCGTGAAGTCGTAGCTTCCCGTATACCGGAGCATGTAGCCCGGATTGTCGACCAGCTGCAGGTCGATCTGATCGAGCAACTCCACGCCTGCCGGCAGCGACTCGATGTCCGGTTCGATCAGCGAGAACGAAGTATTCTGCGCGGGAGACGGTTCTTCTTCTTCCGGAGGCTGACCGTCCGGCGACGCCGTCGCGTCCGGAGCGTCCGTGCCATCCGGCGAAGCGGTAGACTCGGGAGCGGCGCTTCCGTCCGGAGAAGCCGAGGGATCCGGGCTTGCGCTGCCGTCCGAAGGCTTGGCGTTCGAGTTAGGAGTGACGCCCATGTTCGAATTCATATCGAACGCGGATTTGTCGAACTTCTTGCCGAATTCGAACGAGTTGAAGATGACTTCGACCATCTTGTTGCCGTTGGCGTCCGATACTTCGACGTGCTTGGGCGCGTAGTCGTCCTGGGACAGCCATATTTTCTGCCGGGCGAACGAGCCGTTCTGATAGTTGCCCGCCATGACGTCGAACACGTAGCTGTCTTTGTCGGTCGCGAACTGCCGGGAGTTGTCCTTGATGATGCTGTCCGCCAGCGTCTGGTACAAGTAGACCTGGCCCTGATTGTCCGGCCAGTCGCTCTGGAAGCGATAGCTTTTGTTAAGCTGCGGGGTGAGCACGAACACCCCGTCCTCGTTGCGCAGAACGATCTGCGTAATGTCGCGCTTCGCGTTCGTCAGCGCGATCCGGTACATGTCCGGCTTCTGGTACCACACCTCGACCTTGTACTCCAGCGGCTGCTGACCTGTATATAGAATCATCTCGCCGCTGCCTTCGTAACTTTCCATTTTGTCCACGACTTTGTCCAGGTCCTTCACGATCGACTCCGCGTTCTTGCTTCCGCAACCGGCCAGAATGACGGCCAGCGCTACGACGACGGCAGCGATCCATGAAATCCGACGATGCATGCGATCCACCCCTCAGCACATTAATCAATCCATGCTTCATGTCTATGAGGGGACTTGACCAATTATGCGGACAAAGATGACGAGCTTCGGCTTGGACGATAGAAGAGACTTCGTCGGCAAGCCGGGCCGGCGCAGCGATCAGCCTCCGTCAACTACGGCCCCTTGCCGCAGCTCGCGATCCTGCTCCCAGTGCACGCGAATGGACTTGGAATCGAACAAATCCTTCCCGTCGGACACCTGGAAATGAAGATGCGGCTCGCTGGAATTGCCCGAATTGCCGCACAAGCCGACTTGGTCTCCCTTAGACAGCCTGTCGCCGACTTGGACGGAGACGGACCCTTTTTGCAGATGAGCCAGTATGCTGAACTCCCCGTCGCCGTGGTCGATAACGACGACATTGCCGGCCGGGTTCTCCGGATTCGTTCGACCGACCGGTTCGTTGTCCGCGATGCCGTCGACGACCGCCGCAACCGTGCCGTCGCGCGGAGCGACGATCGGCTGGCCGAAGGCGTAATAGCTCTCGTTCTTCGTCTTGTCTCCTTCATAGGTATAGCCGTCGCGGGTTTGCACCAGATCGTAGGCGTAACGCTGGCTGTCTGCCGCATAATGGTAGTTCTCGAACACGTTCTCCCCGCCCCAGAAGACGGTCCATTCTCCGATGAAAGGCAAGCCGTAAGCCGATTTCGTCTTCACGGCGTCCGTGTCCGGATACGGCTGCACGGGCATCATGAGCAAGCTGTCGATGCGTCCCGTTTCCTCCGTCGTAAGAATTAATCCCCACTTCCCGGAATCGTCGGCCCAGCCGTAGTATTCGCTTCCGTTCCACGATTGCTTGGCCATCGGCTTCCATGAGGAGATATCCGAGACGACTTGATCCGCGACCTGCCGAAGATCCGCTTCCCCCACCGCCTGCTTGAAGCCGTCCGTGAATCGCGAATGAATTTGCCCGTATTTCCTGTCCAGCAGCGCCTGCGGAACGTCCTCCGGCTTCATGTCTTGCTCCTGTTTGTCCGCAGCGCAGCCGGACAACGCAAGCCCCAATGCGAGCGCAGAGGTCATAAAGATCATTCTCATCGTTAGCACATCCTTCAACGGTTAATGTCTTCAGATTAACTTCGCAGGCTTATCCTCCCGATAACGGCGTCTTATGCCCGGCTTAATTCTATCCGGAAAAATTAAGATAGAGTTAATAGAACGCCCCGCTTCATGCGGTCCGCGAAATGATAAAATAGGTTGGGAAAATAGCCGGATGGACAACATCGGGAAGGAGAGACGATAGTGAACGATGCCGCGATTTTGCTCGTGGACGATGAACAGGCGATCGTCCTCTTGCTGGAGACGGTGTTACGCAAGGAAGGATTCGCGAATATCGACAAAGCCGCGTCCGCCGAAGAGGCGTTGGCCGCCTGCGAACGGAAGAGCTACGACGCGATCGTCCTGGACGTCATGCTGCCGCAGATGAGCGGGTTCGATATTTGCCCGTTTATTCGCCGCGCGACCGACGCCCCAATCTTGTTTCTCAGCGCCAGATCCACCGATTTCGATAAGCTGACGGGCTTCGCCGTCGGCGGGGACGACTATGTGACGAAGCCGTTTAATCCGCTGGAGATCGTCGCCCGCATTCGCTCCCTCTTGCGCCGTTCCGGCAAAACGCAGAGCCCCCCGGCAGCGCCCCAGCCCGTCGGCGCCGTGCACGACTTCGGCTACTTCCAGGTGGACGAAGCGGCGGCGGAGCTGCGAACGGGAGGCAAGCCGGTCAATTGCCCGACTCTCGTCTATCAGTTGCTGCTCTTTCTCTGCAAAAATCCGAACCGGGTGTTCACGAAGAGCGAGCTGTACGAACGGGTATGGGGCGAAAGCAGCATCGGCGACGACAATACGGTCATGGTGCATATTCACCGTATCCGCGAAAGAATCGAGCCCGATCCTTCCCGCCCGCGGTTTCTGGTGAACGTCAGGGGCCTCGGATATAAGCTCGTGAAAAAAGAGGCCCGGCCATGAGCGTCAATTGGCGGTTGGCGCTCCGCCTGGTCGGTTGGCTCGTCGTTGTCGGGGCCGTGCTGCTCGTGTTGGCCGCCGGGACGGTCCTATGGACGATCGATCGGCTCAACCGGATCGAAGCGGCCCGTCAATTCGACAGCTCGGGCATGTACAGCATCGTGCAGTCGATCCAGACCGATGGGGACTCGCTGACGTTCGATGCCGAGCTGCTGGAGCTTGTGCGGCAAAGCGGAGGCTGGCTGCAGAGAATCGACGAGCGCGGCGAGGTAACGCACTCGTTCTTCGCCCCTCCAGACGTTCCGGCCCGGTACGGTCCCGGTGAGCTGACCGCCTATTGGCTCGGAAGCAGCCCGTTTCCGTACCAGCTCTTCTTGTGGATTCAGCCGAAGAACGGCGTTATCCACACCTTGATCTACGGCGTGAAAGACCAGGATAACGAGCTGATGGAACGTCTGATCCGGGAGAGCAGGCAGGAGGGCTCGGCTCTGATCCTGCCGGAAGAGCTGGAGCGCAAATTGAAATCGACCGGTTCCTGGCTGCAGCTGGTGGACAAGAACGGCTCCGAGCTTGCCTTCTTCAACAAACCCGAAGGCGCGATGGGAAGCTACAACGTCGAGGAAATGGTTCTTCGCGCCGTCTACTGGGACCGATACGGCACCAAGCTCGCGACGCGTTACGACGCGGCTTCGGGCCGCACCTGGGCGCTCAGTACGCCCCTCCCGGGCAACGAGCCCGGAAAGCAGCCCTGGATCACGCCGGAGAATCGCGTGCTGATCCAGTCGATCGGCGCTCTGATCTCCGCCGCCCTGATGCTGTTCGCGGCGATGGCGATCTGGTTCGGCCACCGCATCGGTTCGCCGATCGTCCACGTCATGAATTGGGTGCGGCTTCTCGGCAGGGGAGTATACGCCGAGCCGACCGGTGCCGGAGGGATCGCGAGAAGCCGCACGCGGCAGGGGGGGCGGAAGCGCAAATATAAAGTGTACGAGGAAGTCATTCGCTCGATGGAATCTCTCTCGGACGCGCTCCGGCGCAACGAACGTTATCGCTCGGACGCCGAGCGCCTGCGCGAGGAATGGGTGGCGGGGGTGTCCCACGATCTGAAGACGCCCTTGTCCTCGATCGTCGGCTATGCCCATATGCTGGAGGCCGAACATTATTCGTGGACGCCCGATGAGGTGAGATCGTTCGCCAAAGTGATTTTGGACAAATCGTCTTATTTGGAAGGATTGGTGAACGACCTTACGCTGACGTACCGTCTGCGCAGCGGCGTCGCCGCTCCCTCCATGTCCGCGGTGGAGATGAACGGGTTCATGGACGCGGCGCTGCGCGAAGCCGCCGCCGGTCATCCGGGTTACGAAGCCTCGATCGTCCGGTTCAAGGCGGCGGAGCGCCCCGTCTATATCGTTGCCTACGCGCCCTGGATGCAGCGGATCGTAGACAATCTCGTCGCCAACGCCCTGACGCACAACCGCAAGGGCATCCTGCTGGAGGTAACGGTCAAGGAGAACGGTAAGGATGCGATCATCGAATTTGCCGACGACGGCAAAGGCATGGACAAGGAAACGGTGGAAAGGCTGTTCGAGCGGTATTACCGGGGAACGGACACCGACAGCCGCCCGGAGGGAACGGGTCTCGGTATGGCAGTAGCGAAGGCGCTGACGGAAGCGATGGGCGGCACGATCGGCGTAGCGTCCGAGATTGGCGGAGGGACGACGATTCGCCTTGCTTGGCCGCGAACGGATGCGGAGGAATAACGCCGACACCCGCCGATTGGCTATCTCGAATCATCGGCAATTTGCCGATATAAAGGATATAAACGAGAGGAGGGGATTGCATGCCAGGACCGTCCATCTTTATATTCACGGGAACAAGCGGCGCCGGGCGCAAGACGATCGCCCGCAAAGTCGGAGAAGCGCTCGGCTGGACCGGAGTTCGCTCCTGCACGACGCGCGAGCCGAGAAATCCCGCTTCGCCGGACAAGGATTACCGTTACGTCGCCCGCGAGCAGTTCGATCAATGGGAAAGCGAAGGCAAGTTCGTCCAAACCGCGAGCATCAACGGCAACCGTTACGGCGTGCTTCGCCACGAGCTGGAAGCCGCGATCGCGGGAGGCAATAGCGTCTACCTCGTGCTTAATCGCGAAGGCGCGGACGCGATCGTGAAGCAATACCGCGATGCCGCGGTCAGAATTTTCATCTATGTGGGCAAACTAACGCTTCGCGAGCGTCTGGAAAGCAAGGGAATGCCTTACGAGGTCGTTCAGCGCTACCTGGACAGCTACACCGACGAAGTGACTTATCGCAGCAAATGCGAGTACACGTTCGAGAACCTGGATGCGAACCGGACGGCGGAGCTGATCCGTTCGGCCCTCGCCCGCTGAATTCAAGATTCGATGTCGAATCCGCTTCCCGAGATGCTTCGTGATCAAAAGCGGACTTTTTGAACATCCGCTAAAGGAGAGTTAAGGTGGCCGTCTATATTGCCCTGATCAGAGGAATCAACGTTGGCGGGCACAACAAAGTGCCGATGGCCGATTTGAGAGACGCCTACGAGAAAATCGGACTCCGGCAGGTGAAAACGTATATCCAGAGCGGCAACGTCGTATTCGAGTCGGAGCAGCCCGAGGCGCAGCTGCGCCCGCTGCTGGAGAAGGCGATCTCCGATCGGTTCGGCATATCGGCCTCCGTTGCGATCCGCTCCGCCGCACAATGGGAGAACGTGATCGCAAGCTGTCCCTACGACGCGCGAACGCTTCAGGAGAAGCAGACGATCCAGATCGCCTTCCTGACGGAGCCGCTGTCGGAGAAGGCGGCGAATATTCTGGAAGCGAGCAAGGACGAGCGCGACGAATACACCGTGGCCGAATCGGAAATCTACTTCCTGTTCCGGCAGAGCATGCTCGATTCCAAGCTGGCGAACGGCATGCAGAAGATCGGACGATCGATGACCGTGAGGAATTGGAATACGGTCGTCAAGCTGGCCGAGCTGAGCCGCGCGATCGCGAATTGAAAAAAACTACGGCTGACCAATTGACTTACAACCCTTTGCTGGGTCTTGTCTGAGTGCCGATGGACGTTTTTAAAACAACTTCCTCCGCTGGAACGCCATGGGGGAGGCGTTGCTCGATTGTTTCGAACAACACCCTTCGTTTGAGCGCTATTGTGGAGCTGTTAGTCGATTCTTTCGAACAACGCCCTCCGTTTAAGCGCCATTGGGGAGGCGTTACTCGATTCTTGAGACTGTCGATTAATTCACAATACAACCCACCATAAATTCTTTCAAAAAGTCGATAAAATTCCATGTTTACTCTCATTTACTACCGTATTCTCTCTCATTCTCGTCCGT
>Ga0206118_100153_pt1 | contig 73408 bp, 54 predicted proteins | sample 3A20Ametagenome_FD_177999 | JGI IMG/M metagenome (GOLD analysis project Ga0206118, IMG submission 177999) | Enriched microbial communities from leaf-cutter ant dump, University of Wisconsin, Madison, United States - 3A20A | ecosystem: Environmental > Terrestrial > Nest > Insects nest > Nest dump... | reverse complement strand
TTACTGCTTATTTCTCTCTGCTGATATAAACCCATCCGGTTTTAGTATCCCCACCTTTTAACTCGATAACATAGAAATACGTTCCGTCCGGTAATTCACTACCACCTTTCGATTGTCCAAACCATTGGTTGGTGTAGCCGGTTCCGAAAGTGTAAACCTCAGCACCATATCGGTTAAAGATCCCTAGTTTTTCTACGTTAAATCCGGTTAAATCAAAAGTATCGTTTAATCCGTCGTTATTCGGTGAAATACCTTTCTGGATCTGACAGTATACTTGTTCAACGGTATACGGTAGCTCTAAAGAACATCCGGCACTGCTGGTTACTTTCACTTTAAAGATAGCCGGTAGATTCGGTGTGTTTGAACTGTAGTATTCCGATACATTAAATGTCGGACTGTCGTTTCCTACAGTCGTTCCACTTTCATTAGTCCACTGGAAGTGTGCATTGCTCAGATCAAGGTTGCTATCCGACGTTTGTACCGTCAATACAAATTGATTGGCAACACAGTCTCCAAAAATGGTAAATGCGAACGGTTCCTGTACGGTTACGGTTAATGTGGTTGTTTTAGCACATTGCCCGGCATCCGGTGTAAAGATATAGGTTCCGGTAGTGGTATTGCTTACTGTAGCTGGCGACCAGGTTCCTGTATAACCGTCGTTCGAAATCGTTGGTAATACTGGTGCGGTACTGCCGGAGCATATTGGAGCAATAGCTGTAAATGACGGTTCCGGTGATGGAATAACCGTGATGGTCATTACTACAGGACTACCACACTGACCCGTTGTTGGGTTAAAGGTATAGGTTCCGGTAGCGGTATTGCTAACTATTGCTGGCGACCAGGTTCCGGTAACACCTTCGATTGAAGTAGCCGGTAAGCTTGGCGCGGTACTGCCTTCGCAAATTGGAGCAATCTGGTTAAAGCTTGGTTGAACACCTGGATTCACCGTAACGTTTACTGTTGCTGTCGCGGTACATCCTGAGTTATTAATCGTAACGGTATAAGCACCCGATTGTGTCACGGTGATGGTTCCGGTTGTATCCGATAACGGATCAGTACCGTGTGTCCATGAATAGATCACATCCGCAGGGTTGTAATTCGTCGGTGTTACTACAATCTGTCCGTTTTGATTGGTACAGATAGTTAGATCCGGCGTGATCGTAAACTGAGGTGTCAGATCCTGAACAATAAGTTTAAACGTTACAATTGTATGACATCCGGTAGCGGTGTTCTCTACGCGAACATAGATTGTCTCCTGATACTGTATTACGTTGGCATAGGTTGTTGGAGTTGTAATTGGATTCACATCTCCCTCGGCGTCCGCCTGCGAATTATGGAAGGTAATAGTATAATCCGCTGGAGCTAAGTTTCCTAAGATCGCACTGTTGTTTGTTGTAAGATCGAATGTCGCAAATCCTGAGGCATCACATACGGTCATGTTTGCCGGGGTATTGGCTGCGATTTGATCATAAAATTCTACAGATAGTGTATCCGATTGCGAACAGGTAGTTCCGTTGTATAAAGCACTAACCGTATATTGTCCGGCTTGTGTTACTGTTAACGACGGTCCGGTTGCTCCCGGAATTGTAGCACCACCAGCTGTAGACCATGTGAATGTGAAATCGTTAGGGTTTAATCCGGTGTTGATGGTGTAACTGTCGCCATAACAAACAGCGGTTCCGTCTGCGATTAATAAGTCGTCTCCAAGATCAACTGTACCAATGTTGAAACTTCCCGCTTTTAAGAATACGGCAGAATCATATTGGGTGTCATTTCGATCGGCAATTACCAGTTTGATATGATATGTTGTATTTGGTGTCACAACCGATTGTGCTGTCATCACTACCGTTTGACCGTTAAAGTTAATAGAAGCATCTTCTTCATACGGTTCACCATTATAGGCACCAAAGAATTGTGGATTCACAGAACTACAAAATTGATTATAAGCCTGATCCCTGATTCGCGTTACGGAAATCGGATCGTTTGTTCCCGGTACTAATGCCAGGTTCGTAGTCGTTCCGTTAGAATCGGTTAGGAAAAACGCAAACGCATCGGAGAAATCACATTGGAATTGTCCGTACTCTTCCGAGGCAAACAGGAAGTCGAAGCTTAACTGGTTGGTAATCGGTACGAAATCAAATTCCAGAATAGTCGCATTGCGATATATGGTTAAATCCGGGTCAAATCCAAGATTCTGGATGTAATTGAATAATTGGGTGTCACCCGGCCAGGAGTTGGTACCGTCACTTAAATTAGACGTGTTTGGACCTTTGGCTTTTAAGGCGTCTCCTGTCGATAATACAATTCCGCTTTCCAATGGGAAGTTGGAGCCGTTGCGGGTGAAGTAAGCGATACCATTCGGGTTTCCGAAGTTGGTTCCGGTAGACCAGGTAATGTTACTGATCTGCGCACAGCTGGAACCGATTAATACATCCTGTACCAATTGCGGAACCGTATATTGCGTATTGTTGGTTGCAATTGGTGGCGGTGGCGTAGTGATACATAAATCAAATGTAGACGTTTGTCCCGGTGTGGAAGTGTAAGAATACACGCGGATATAGTAGGTTTGACCCACTACAAGGTTTTCTGCGATACTCGATTCCGGATCACTACAATACAATTGTGTCAGGTTGCCACAGCTACCGGAGTAAACCGCATGGTATAAATCGGATGTACTTCCGTTGATGTTTAAGAATTTGATCGAATGACGGGTGTTGGTTGCTGTAAACTGATACCATACGTCATCATCGGCAGTTCCGTTACAGGCGTTCGGCTGGGTCGATTCGGTAGCACCAACTAAGGTTCCCGGGTTGATTAGCGTACAGGTTGGTGTATCGTTAACTTGTGCCTGAATAGCAGCACTACATTCGTCGTTCGCTGGTTTGGTGGTGAATTTTTTACGGAAAGACCAGTTACTCTTATCTGTCGGACTACAAATAGATCGGACAAACACATCATACGATGTTGATGGCGTTAAGGTGCCTTCCGGAATTGTATACGGTTTTACCGAAGTCGTAATTACACCTGGTGGATTCGCTCCCGGTGCCGGATCTCCGGACGGGATAATTACGATTTCCCATTGTGTTGCAGTACCTACCTCGGTCCAGTCGATCATAGCACCGGTTTGGGTGATGTTGGTAATGGTAACAGCTGTCGGTCTCGGACAGGTTGGCGGTGGTCCGCAGGTTACGGTTGCATCCCATCCCGGAGCATTTACTATTCCGTCTGATTCGAATACAAAAGTGATACAACCACCCGGTACGGAAGATTCAAATGGTCCTGGAAGGTTGCCACTTAAGTTTCCTGTAAAAGTACCCAATAATGTTCCTGACGCACTGCTGCCATCATAAACGGTAAGGAAATCGTATCCGTTTTCAATGCTGAACTCGTTAAACTCGATCGTTACGATATCGCCTGGATTTGCAGGACAAATTGTAGTGGTGATGTTGGAGTTGTTACTGTAGTTGCCATTTGCACCTCCGGTATCGTAAAAATGATCTCCGGCACAATAATCCGGTAAAGTTCTAAGTGTTGCAGGTCCGGTCCAGTAACTGGAGTCGGTAGGGCTACAAACAGCTCTTACATAAATATCATAGTTGGTATCCGACGATAACGAACCGATTACCTGAGTAGGGTTGGTTGTTACGGTTATGATACCGGTTGTTGGTGGTGTGGTATTTGGTGAAGGCGAACCTGCCGGAAGTGCGATTACTTCCCATGTTGTAGCAGTTCCGGCTTCAGTCCATGCAGCCTGAATGGAGTTGGCTGTAGCTCCTGATACTGTTAACGCCGTTGGTTGCGGACACGTTGGCGGCACACAGTCGGTTGGACCAGTGAACAATAACGAATCCTGTGCTCCTGTTCCAGGAGGTTTGGTATAGGCGGTTACACCAAAAGGAGTGATTACAGTAAGTCCTACTTCGTTAGGATAATTACCGTCGGGATTCCAGTACACTTCGTAAGGAATTCCGGAACATAACGGTACTTGTATGGTTACCGGATTGGTTCCGTCTGTTGAAGTCGGTCCGGTTAATGTTGCAATGATAACACCGTTTTGGCGGATGTCGATCGTGTTGCCATTCCATCCGTCACCATAACTGTCGGTCATTACAAAAGAGAAGTTACAGGCATTGTTACATAAAGGTAACTGGAACGGTTTTGGACCCGACCATTGGCTATAGGAGCCATCCGGACATTTAGCCCGTACATAATACTCGTAGTTTGTTCCAGATGTTAAGGCAGCACCGGCAAAAGTCGTTGTTGCGTTAAACGGTAAAGCCGTTACGGTTGTTCCGGCTCCGGCTGGAACACCTCCACCCGGCGTTTGTACAACAACTTGCCATTCGGTAGCACCACTTGGGTTACCCCATGTCAAATCAGCGGAAGTCATATTTAAGGTACCTACTGCCAATGCTGTTGGCGGCGGACAGGTTACCTGTTGAATTACCAACGTATAACCGGTTGTTTGTGGCGATGCATTGGTAGAGATTAAAAAATAATAAGTTGTACCCGCAGTTACCGGAAAGTTAGGGATGTTTCGGGTATTGGAGGTGGAGTTTCCGATACCAGCCAGACAGTTGGTACCAATGTTCGCACAGTTGTCATACACGAAAATACCCGAATAGGTAGCTGTTGGTGTCATCGAGATGTCGATTAAACCGGAGAATGTTGCCGTGTAAGCATAAACGACATCATTACCGGTTAGGTAGTTGCCAGTAGCGCCACAACCTGTAGCTCCCTGATCGCCCGAAATATGATTGCCGTAATTCGCCGTATCATCGGTAGTCGAATACGGTAATGAGTTGATCATTATTGGTGCGGCACAGGTTTGTCCTAGAGATACGGTTGTAAAATAGAACGGTCCGGCCCAGTTACTTGGAATACCGCCGTTACAGATAGAGCGTACTCTATATTGGTATACCGTTCCCGGTGTTAGGTTTTGTGCGGTATATGGATTGGAATTGATAATTGTTCCCGTTCCGGTAAGGGGATCTACCGAAGGAACGATTTCAATTTCCCATTGTGTCGATCCGCTTGGATTGTCCCACGAAAGTACTGCCGTATCGGTAGTAATCGTGCCGGCAACACCGTTTGTAGGATCCAAACATTGTTGTACCAGGTTGATATCATCAATTAGAAAACGATCACCGTCTGCTGCTGCACCATTTTGAGTATGGACTCTAACAAAGGCAATGTAAACCAGTTGATTGGCAGGAACAAAACCGGCAAGGTTTACAATTTGTTCTACATAGGTTCCGGCTGTAGGGGATATAGCCGATTCCGTTAATTCGATAATTTGTGTTGTAAATGCAGTTAGATCCGTTTGGGTAGTTGTAGAAACTCGGATTTGTAATTTAGATCCTTGATCGCCGGCGCGACCATGTTGTGCGTAAAAACGTAATTGTCCATTAGCGGGTACCGCTACCTGTGGCGAGATGAGCCAATCTTCTTCGGTATTGCCATTTCCGATATTGACCCGCTCAACCATAGCGGCATAGTTCCCGGTGTGTGGTGGTGAGGTCGTGGAATTCAACGGGGTTCGAATCCAGAGGTTTCCGTTGGAGGGTCCCATTCCTATACCATTATGAGATATAACCCAGGTTCCTCCAGGCCCTGATGGTGGGAAAGCTGTGCCTTCAAATCCTTCAGGAAATACTTGTGAGAAACCCACAAAACTCAATAATGATATAAAAATTAGTAGTGTAATTTTTTTCATAATTTAATTTATTGTGAATTTTGGTATTAATATTTTTTAAATGTAAAGCAAATTTGATTAAAAAATTACGCTAATGTTAAAAATAACAAAATATTATTTTTTATATGTGTTTTGTTACAAAAAAACAAAAGTGTTTTTTTTGTAGTCTTTTCAGACGATTTTTAATTAATATAATTGCGAGCGCCTGTTTTTTTAAGAGGTGGCGTATTTTATTCGTATTGGGTGATATAGGTTGGAAAAACAATACCGGTTTGTTTTTTAGTAGGGATTCGATAGAGGAGTCAGAGGCAATACACCAAGCCAAAAGGGCGATTGGCCAAGTCTGGAAAAAAGGAAAAGATGCTGTCCTTAATTTAGTAGCTGTAATATAAAAAGGACCATTATGTCATATCATTGCTTTTTGTTTTTTATCCTGATTCTGTTTCCCGGAGTTGTGAAAGCGCAACCGGGATGGCGCGATTTTACAGCGCGTTATTATTATACGATCCTGGACGATAAAGGTGAGGTGATTTCCTTTATAAAAGACAAAGCCTATTGTGTCGTTGTTGATAGTGTGTCCTATCGGGCTCCTTATATTCCAAACGATTCGCTCCCACCAGTCAAACCCAATCAAAGGGGAGGATTTGATAATTATATCCGGATTAATGACGTTTCACTTCGGATACCACAGGGAAAGTATAATAGTTATGCTCCGTTGGAAATTAAAATCATCCACCAACGGGATACGATGTACCTCAACCAGACGACTGGAATAGGAAGCGGATTTTCAGGGCGATTGCAAATTAACGGCCAGAATGCTGGTGAAGAGGGACAACCAACTTCCGATTATACCTTACAGTTTATAGGTGGACGGTACTATTTTCCGGGTTGGGCGAAAACGTTATGGGCGAACAAGCCGGATCCTACAGGAAAAGTGACGGTTGTCAATTTCGAGCAACGCCATTTTTGTATTCCTAAAGTGCTGTACGATTCGCTGGCATTGCGGAAAATGGAATATGTGACCCGTGATAAGGTAATTAAGCGTGCCGACGATTATGTGGTGCAAAATTTTATACGAGGTTATTTTTCGCTTGACAAACGAATCGAACCGACAAAATTCCATGACTCGGCTTTGCCTTTTAAAGAACCCTATTGGGACGATGCGCTTCATCCGACCAGCGATAGGGATGTTTTTTTCGGACGCATACGTTATAGTAGGGATACGCTCAATGAAAGCAATTGGAAATATGTGTTTTCACGTTATAACAAACGGGACAACTCCATCCGACATTGGTTTCCGGTAAAAAACATACACTTGTTTAGCAGTGGATATTTGTATGAAAATCCGTTTAGTGGTACAATTTATCAGGAAGTGTGGTTTATGGATAAACAACAGTCAAACCAAAATGGGTATACTCCGCCGAAACGACAACTGTATCAATCGGCCGACGAAGGACAAACATGGGACCAAAATCCAGAAATGACCAAGACGTTTGTAAGATACGATCTGGAACATATGGAATTTCTGGATCAAAATTTTGCGGTTGGCTACGGCCGAAAAGAGGTGAAACATAAAACAAGAAATTACACCATCAAACAAGTAACCTATTATCTTTTAAAAAATGGAAAAGTGGTCGACTCTATGCCCATGGCAAACGATTTTTATGAGGCGACGAATTATCTGGAACGCCATAATCACAGTTGGTTTGCAGTGAAAGACGCCATGGTGTTAGGAACCTGGAATTATAATTTTAACGGAGATTCCGATAAACGTCACACTCAGATTGTTCTTTTTAAAAATGAGAACGATTGGCAATTTAGAGTGGAAGAAATACAAGATTCTCGTTCTCCGTTTTTTGGTTGTATAAAAAGGAACGAAGACGTTTTTATAGAATATCATAATTTTCGCTTGATCAATAAAAAGGAACTGCTGTTTAAAAATGACTTCGGAACCTTACGGTTAAAAAATGAGATTGTTGAGAATCCAATGAATTTCGGTGTTTTCGTTCTTGAAAATGACAATCAGATTTACCTGTTGGATAACAATAATGGTTTTACCTATTTCTCCTATGATCGCGGTAGGTCATGGTATATCTATCCGAAACCATTGGAACAGCGTTCCGAGTATCGGTTTTTAGAAATCAAAGGACAAACGATTTCGTTTTTTAATCCTTCAAAACTGTATAAAGCATTTTACAGTTTGGAGCCAAGACCTTGGTGGGAATAATCGTGATTGATACCACAGAAAAACAATACGATTCTTTGCCGCTTTGTGTGGTAGTGTTTTTTAAAAGAAACAATTACCAATTGACATAGGTAAACTGACTTTGCCACGGCAGTCGTATCATACTGATTCCCCAGGATAATTTGTCCATTAAAATATCCTGCGTTTTGCGCTCGATGGTAAGTGTCTGACTGTCGACGGTTAATTTCCCCGGACGCTGAAAGAATTCATGTTGCAGCAAGCCGACCGATGCGGTTTTCATGGCGCTCCAGTTTTGTTGTACGGCTCCAATTACTTTTGCTGCTTCGGTTTTGTGTTTTCGTGTAAGTTTGACATGCTTGTTAATACTTTGGTGTAGCGGAATAGCACACAGATACTTTTCGAAAAGCATGGCACTTTCGGGCTGATTCGTTTTTCCGGTGGCTATATAATGTAACAGATGTATACAGGTCTCCGGATCGGTTAGCGTATTGGTTTTGGGATCCATCAAATTGCAGTGCTTAAAAAGCGTTGCCATAAAAGGATGAATCAGTACCAATCCTGCATTTTGCAACTGATAGTCGTTCAATACCTCATCGGCATTCGGAGTTTCCGATAGTGCGGTTGGGAATAATTCAGGGGCAATTTTATTCCGATCCGTTTGTTGGTGCGCTTCTTTATGTTGATTTTTCGTGTCGTTTTTGACGGTCTTGCTATCTGCTTCGCGGAATGTACGATACGGAATCCGTTTTTCGATAAAAGGAAAAATAAGGTTTATTGCTTTCCAGATCTGTTCTTCGGTTTCCTTGTTTTTTGCCGTATGTAAGAGCGGAATCGTTTTGGTAATCTGTTCAATTGTGTAGGTCTCGGGATCAGCAATCCTGTTCGATGCGAGAAGTGATAGGGTCTGTAAAATAAAAGACCATAGTACTTTTCGATCGACAGAAGACGATCCGGAAAGTTGTTTGATGACAGTACTTTTCAGTGCTATTTTTAAGCCTTTGGCTTGTATTATGGTCAAACAGATTTGTGTTATCTGCGCATCGGTAAACTGATTGATAAGACGTTCCCGTACTTTTGGCTTTTGCAGGCAGGCTATAATTCTGGCCACAAAAGCTTTTTCGGAAATAATTTTTTTGAACGGTACGGGTTCAAAAATAGTTGCCGCTGTTTCCTGGGTATTCCACCAGGGCATAGTCCCGTTTTCTATAAAATGAATAAAGGTACGCAGCAATTTTTCGGTTTCTCCCAAAAAGCTCACCTCGGGATTGCCTGTCGCCTCATAATATGGGTTTGAATCATAATATTGATTTTGGTCGTGATGCTGATTATAGCCATAAGGCTGATTCTGATTCTGACTTTGGCTATAGCGCAGATTTGAGTCAGGATGCAGATGGTCTCCGTTGCGCTGACTTTTATTCGGGCTTTTATTCGGACTTTGGTTTTGATGCTGATTCGGATTCCCGTTTTGGCTCCGGTTCTGATCTTGTTTTTGGTTTTGATGATACCCTGAATTTTGCCCATGTCCATCATACTGACGTTGCCCGTGATCCGGGTTTTGCTCATAATCCTGGCCTTGCCCGTGATTTTGGTTGGGTCTTTTATTTTGGTTTTGGATGTCATTCAGCCGTTTTGCATCACTCCGACGTTGCTCGTAATCCTGATTTTGCATTTCAGCCTGATTTTGAGCATCCTCCTGATACTGATCTTGGTATTGATCTTGGTACTGAAATTCCCTTTTATCCTGTCTTGGGTTGTAGTACGGGTTTTGATTACGTCGCTGACTTAGATACGGATTCAGATGTTGCCCCGATCCGTTTTTTAAGATGTCGCCCAGTTCTTTTTTGAACGAGGTGATAATGTCGTTTTTTAATGTGGTACCTAAAGATGCCTCACGATGATTGATATCGACAACCAATCGTGAAATCTGCAAAGTGTGCGCCGGTATTTTGGCTTGCACAACGTTAAGGTGTTTTTCGAGTTTTGGGAAAACATCCATAGCCAAAAAGCTGCTGATATCGTCTTTTATCGCATACGCCTTTTTTCTGTTGTTAACCGAAACTTCAATGACAACTTTATGTATAATATGGGTGTGTTCCACAGTAAGTTTATTTTATAAATCAGCTATTTGTAATTATTCGAATTCTCCTCCCCAAAAACCAGCCGGACAACTGCTGTATTTTGACTTTTGTTTGGCGCTTAGTCTGCAGCCACAACCTCTTATATAGCCTTCTCGTGGCATTTTTGACACTTCTAGCGACAGCGGATCGATCCATCGTTGTGTATCGCAGCTATTGCCATTTTTTAACGGGCAGGCATTGCAGATGGTTTCCCTTTTAGCAAAAATGTGCTCGTCGCTTTCATTTGCGAATCCGATTTTGGAACGAAACTCATTAAAATGACCATCCGCAATCTCATTGCGTTTCTGGAAAAGATTTTTAAAATTCATCGGGTTTAGTATTAAAATTATACCGCCAAAATTATTAGAAGTGATCGCATCTGACTAGTTATTAGCCGTCTGGATTCTGTCTTTGCAGTAAATCGCAATTTGAAATCGGGGTTTGCGCTAAGGCTGAATCCGTTGCAATTGACGTAAATCCGGGGCAAAATCAGAACCGTCGGACTGCAGGCTCTTTTTTTTAAAAAAAGAGCGCGTAAACGAGTCTGTTTTTGATGTAAGTGCGATGAGGTTTGTTTGAAATGGTTCGTTATTGGAATTTTTTAAAACTTGTTTTTATATGAATTAGTAATATCGCCTTTGTTTTTTCTTTATAAATATGACCAAAAGAGGTTGTTTGTTTTTTATTGGTGCGTTTTGCCTCTTTAAGTCCTGACTTCTAGCGGGCTTACGCCCTAAAAAGGGTGTGAAATTTTAGACAAGATGACTGTTTTTAAATAGCACTATATCAGTGTTTTATAAATTATTTTTTGTTGGGTTTCGGAATTGTCTGTAAAAACGACTTACTGCAAAGACAGTTTTACGGGGGCAAAATATTCGTTTTTTCGGAAGCTGTGATTGTATGTTTGCATCGTGATAATCAACAATAGAAAATTATGATTTATAAAGTATTAAAAGCATTAAGCGACACGCTTGATTATGAACTAAATCTTCCGGATCCGGAGTACCCGGTTCAGGAGCCGGTAGATGTGGTAATTGATAGTATAGCGAAAGAAGATAATGATGCGACAGCGATTAGCAATAAAGTAGTGATTACATTGTTGAGCGCAGAAGAAGAATCGACATTAAAAAATGCAACAAGGTATGAACCTATTTATCCTGAGGGATCTTTAATACCCCAAGGGTATAAGAAAAAGAATCCGACGGCCTACCTGAACCTGTATGTAATGGTAGCTGCAAACCGTGATAACTATGAAATCGCACTTCGCAATATTTCAAAAGTTATACAAACCTTCAATACTCAGAAAACATATGATAATGGAGCACAGGGATTCAGTATTAAACTACAACTACATCCACTTCCTTTCGATCAGTTGAGTTATGTATGGGGATTATTGGGCGGTAAAGTAATTCCGTCTGCTTTATACAAAATAAGCATTGTGAAAATCCAAAAAGCTGGAGAAACCTATCCAGAATTAATCGATGATATCGATATCCTAAGAAAAGAAAAAAAAATCTAAGAAAATTATTATTAACCTAAATTTTTAAAACATGTCAGAATTTAAAACTCCGGGCGTTTTTATAGAGGAAATCCCAAAATTTCCACCTTCTGTAGCTCAGGTAGAAACGGCAGTACCGTCATTTATCGGCTATACCGAAATAGCGCTTGACAAAGAAAACAAACCGTTGAAAATGGTGCCTACGAAGATCAGCTCTTTAATGGACTATGAAACGTATTTTGGAAAAGCTAACAAAGAAAGTATCAAATTAAAAGATACTACAGATGAAGGCTTGACCCTAGTAAAACCGAATGTAAAGTTCCTAATGTACTATTCCATGCAAATGTATTTTGCAAATGGTGGCGGTCCGTGTTATGTTGTTTCTGTAGGTGACTATATTGGCGATGTAATAAACAAAAGTGATCTGAAGTTAGGTCTGGAAGCTTCTGCTTTGCAGGAAGAGTCGACAATTGTTGTTTTCCCAGATGCAACATCATTAACCGATCAGGAAGAATTTTATGCACTTTACCAAGATGCCATCGCACAGGCCGACGATTTAAAAAACAAATTCCTGATCATGGATACTTTCCTTGGGGAATCAAAAAGTGAAGATGAGGACACTGGTTTTAATACCGTTGAATTTCTTCGAAACAGAATCGGACGAACCATGCATGCTGCAGCGTATTTCCCGCATTTGAAAACCGTATTAAATTATCGTTTCAATGAAGACCTAGCAATCAATCATGCCGGATTACAACCAGCCAATGCTACCGGTGGTTTCTTCGCAGCTTCTGTGGCCGATTTACAAGCATTAAGTGCTCTTGCTACGGCAGAATTTGCTGAGTTAACTCCCGATGCAAAAGTGCTTATCGATATCGCCAAGAGTGTTATTGCGATCGTTGAGGGTGTAAATGTAACGGCCGATGGTGAAATTTCGTTGACGGCAGTTAACAGTTATTTACAAGATCTTAAGAATGAAGATGAAGATCTTGATTATGAGGATATTATTACGATCATAGCCGATTTAATAGATGACGTAGATGACGCTCAGGATAAAAAAGGGGATGCAGATGGATTAAAACTGGAGGCGTTAAAAACTACAAATTCCGTTTTATACAATCAGATTAAAAAATTAATCAGCGAATTAAAGGTGGTATTACCTCCATCGACAACAATGGCTGGAGTATATGCTAAAGTTGATGGTACACAAGGGGTGTGGAAATCACCGGCGAATTTAGGTCTTAACTATGTAATCGCGCCAACCGAAAAAATTTCAAACAAAGAACAGGAAAGTTTAAACGTAGATACAAACGGAAAATCGATTAATGCAATCCGCACGTTCACCGGTAAAGGAAACCTGGTTTGGGGTGCCAGAACGTTCGACTCGGAAAATACGGAGTGGAAATATATCTCGGTTCGTCGTCTTTTTGATATGGTTGAAAAATCAGTTGAAAATGCAATGCAGCGATTCGTTTTCGAAACCAATGACGCCAATACCTGGGTAAAAGCGAAAGCCATGATCGAAAACTACCTAAATCAGTTATGGATGAGTGGTGCCTTAGCGGGACCAACTCCGGAAAAAGCCTACTACGTTATCGTTGGTAAAGAAACGACATCAGCTCAGGATATTTTAGAAGGTAGAATGAACATTGAAATCGGTATGGCAGCAGTTCGCCCTGCAGAATTTATTGTGTTGAACTTTTCACACAAATTACAAGAAGCATAAAAATTAGATAAACAATTAAATACAGCAAATTATGAATGAATATCCATTAGCGAAGTTTTCCTTCGAAGTTGATTGGGGTGGAACAAAATTAGGTTTCACGGAGGTTACCGGAATGCAGATTGAAACTGACGTTACGGAATACAGACACGGAGCGAGCCCGGACTTCAGTAAAATCAAAATGCCGGGACTTAGAAAGTTCTCCAACATCACGTTAAAACGTGGTTCTTTCAAAGGAGACAACGAGTACTTTACGTGGTTGAACACGATCAACCTGAACACAGTTGAGCGTCGTTCGGTTACTATTTCACTTTTAGACGAAACCGGAGCACCGGCAATTACCTGGAAAGTGAAAAACGCATTCCCTGTTAAATTACAGGCCAGCGACTTAAAAGCAGATGCAAGTGAAGTGGCTATCGAAACCTTAGAGATCGCTCACGAAGGATTAACAATCGAAAACAATTAATAAATAACTTTTAAATTAAAACACATGAATTACAAAACACCAGGGGTTTACGTAGAGGAAATTGTAAAATTCCCACCATCAGTGGCACAAGTAGAAACAGCTATTCCGGCTTTTATTGGATATACTGAAAAAGGACCAACAAACAACCCAACAAGAATTTCTTCCTTAATGGAGTATGAAACACTTTTTGGAGGTGCAGAATTTGAAAAAACAGCAATCACATTAGACGTACTTGATGAAGTAGCTACAGCAACTGTAACGGCAGCCAATTTAAGTAAATTTAAAATGTACTACGCATTGCAAATGTATTTTGCAAATGGCGGTGGTCCTTGTTATATCGTTGCTGTAAATCATTATAAAACAGGAACTACAGTAAATTTAGTGGATTTTGACGAGTTGGTAGATGGACTAGATCTATTGGAAAAAGAAGACGAGCCAACATTAATCGTATTCCCGGATGCTGAAGCTTTAGGACAAATCGACGCTTGTACTTTATACGTAAATTCCTTAAATCAGGCAGAAAAAATGGGAGACCGTTTTGTGATTATGGATGTAATTGGGGATCTTGAAATTTTCAGAACTAAAGTTGAAGCAACCGGTTTAAAATATGGAGCAGCTTACCATCCAAAATTAGAAACGGTTTTGAGCTACAACTATAAAGACGAAGAAGTTGCAATTTCGACCTATAAAAAGACTCTTCCAAACGGAACAACACAAGCTGTAGCGGATGCACCGGAACTTCTTAGTGAATTAAAAGGAAATAACTCGGCTTTATACAACCAGGCGAAAAAGGCAATTGCTGCACAACGCGTTGTTTTAGCACCGTCTTCAGCTATCGCTGGGGTTTATGCAAAAGTTGACAGTACTTCAGGAGTGTGGAAAGCACCGGCAAACATTGGTCTTAACTATGTTGTTGCACCGGTTGAAAAAATTTCACATAAACAACAGGAAAGCTTAAACGTTGACTCTAAATACGGAAAATCAATCAATGCAATCCGTACATTCAACGGTAAAGGTACTTTAGTTTGGGGTGCCAGAACGTTAGACGGAAACAGCAACGAATGGAGATATGTATCGGTACGTCGTTTCTTTAACATGGTTGAAGAATCGGTTAAAAACGCAACAGAGCGTTTTGTATTTGATGCTAACGATGCTAAAACATGGACACGTGTGAAAGCAATGATCGAAAATTTCCTTAACCAACAATGGATGAGTGGTGCTTTAGCGGGATCAACTCCGGAACAAGCCTACTACGTGAGCGTTGGTTTAAACGAAACGATGTCGGCTCAGGATATTTTAGAAGGTAGAATGATCGTTGAAATCGGTATGGCGGCTGTTCGTCCTGCAGAATTTATCGTGTTACGCTTTTCACACAAATTACAAGAAGCATAAAAATTAGATAAACAATTAAATACAAAAAATTATGAATGAATATCCATTAGCAAAGTTTTCCTTCGAAGTTGATTGGGGTGGAACGAAATTAGGTTTCACGGAAGTTACCGGAATGCAGATTGAAACTGACGTTACGGAATACAGACACGGAGCGAGCCCGGACTTCAGTAAAATCAAAATGCCCGGACTTAGAAAATTCTCCAACATCACGTTAAAACGTGGTTCTTTCAAAGGAGATAATGAGTACTTTACGTGGTTGAATACAATCAACTTAAATACAGTTGAGCGTCGTTCGGTTACTATTTCACTTTTAGACGAAACCGGAGCACCGGCAATTACCTGGAAAGTGAAAAATGCATTCCCTGTTAAATTACAGGCTAGCGACTTGAAAGCGGATGCAAGTGAAGTGGCTATCGAAACTTTAGAGATTGCTCACGAAGGATTAACTATTGAAAATAACTAGTCATGGCAGGCTTATATCCTCCAACAAGCTTTTCGTTTACTGTAAGCGGAATTGCATCAGAGGGTATTGACTCCAGATTTCAATCTGTATCTGGATTATCTACAGAAATTGGAACTGAAGAGTATGCAGAAGGAGGCGAGAACCGATTTGTTCATCAACTTCCACTGCGTCCCAAATATCCTAATTTAGTTTTAAAGCGTGGGCTTGTAGAAGACTCCGGATTGATTGAATGGTGTAGAGCTGCCATGGAACGATTCGAGTTCGCCCCCAAAGATTTAGTCATTACACTTTCGGGTGGTGCCGATTCAACAGCACCCACTATGACTTGGAATGTTGTTGGCGCATATCCGGTAAAATGGGATGTGTCCGAATTTAACGCCGAGGAAAGTAAATTGGCAATCGAAACAATAGAACTCAAATATAGATATTACACAATACCTTAAGCAAGCAACCTAAGCTTGTAATTTGAATAGCGAAACTAAACACATAAAGTGTATTAGTTAAAGGTAAAATCTTAACTAAATCTTTTTTGAAAAAAAGGCAACAGTTTGATTGTTAAAATCAACCTGGATGGACGCTTTATGTGTTTGGTTTTTTAATAAATAGCGCTTTAAGGTGCTTATTGTCAGCATTTAAAGCGTTTACTAATCCATTAAAAGTAAACGAAATGCCAATAGAAATAAAAGAACTCCATATTAAAATAAATGTGGACGAAAATACATCCGGTTCAGTTACCACATCGGTAGACAAGGAAGGAATCATGCGGGCAATCAGCGAAAGCGTAGAACAAATAGTAACTATTGAACAACGTAAAAAAGAAAGATAATGGGAGGATCAATTCAAAAATTAACTATTGGAACCTATAAAGATTCAAACTATGAAACCAGAATCTTAATGGGCGCTTTTAAAGCTTTTATCAACCCTGCAGGTTTTTCCATGACCTATAAATCAAGTTTTGCAACAGATCAGGCAATGGGTTCTTCTAAAGCAGATTTGAAATACGACAAATCGCTTCCATCGGATTTGCAATTAGATTTTCTTTTTGATGGAACAGGAGTGTCAGAAGCCAATGCTGTAACGAAAGCACTTAGTAGCGCAGCACAAAAAGCCGGACAGGGATCGGCATTCGCAGCGGCGGCTGTGGCAAAACAAATAAAAGATTTTTATAAGGCTACAGGACAACTGGAAGGAAGAATTCATAAACCCTATAATGTGATCATTAACTGGGGTGATTTTGAATTTCTGGGGTTTCTCTCGGAGTTTACCATCGAATATAAATTATTCAATAATGAAGGAAGACCGTTACGAGCCATTGGAAAAGCAAAATTTACGGAATCCTTCAGCCCGGAACTCGCTGCAAAAACAGATAACCGAAATTCCCCCGATCTTACCCATAAACGAACGGTAGTAGATGGTGATACCTTGCCCTTGATGACCGAAAGAATTTATGGTGATTCCAAATACTATTTAGAAGTCGCCAAAGTAAACGGTATTATCGATTTCAGACAATTAATTCCCGGACAAATACTATTCTTTCCACCTATAGCAAAAACATAATAAGATGAATAATAGCGGCTACATACAAACAGCAAAAACTCCCGACCTGGTAACCTATAAAGTGATGTCTGGAGACACAGAACTGCCCGTTCAATATGGCGTAAAAAGTATTGTGGTAGAGAAAGAAGTGAACAGGATTCCGCATGCCCGCATTGTTATTTTAGATGGAAGTGCTCCGGATCAGGATTTTAAACTAAGTAGTGAAAATTTATTGATCCCGGGAAAGGAAATTGAAATCACGGTCGGATACCATTCTAAAGAGGAAACCCTTTTTAAAGGTGTTGTGGTAAAACACAACTTAAAAGTTAAAAATGGATCAACGTACCTGATTGTGGAATGCAAAGACAAAGCCGTGAAGATGACTTTGGGACGAAAAAGCAAGTATTTCTACGAAAGTAAGGATAGCGATATTATCGAAGAGCTGATCGGAAATAGCGGTGCTACTGCCGATGTCGAAGCGACAACAAAATCACATAAGGAATTGGTACAATATCGAGCCTCCGATTGGGATTTTATGGTAACCCGTGCTCAGGCCAATGGCAAGCTTTGTTTTGTGGACGACGGAGCCATCAAAGTAGCCAAACCGAAAGTAAGCGGCGAAACGGTAGAAACCGTAGTCTTTGGATCTTCTGTTCATGAATTTGAAGGAGAAATCGACGCCAGAGATCAGTACAGTAAAATCACCGCTTCCTCATGGAGTTATACCGATCAGGAAATCGTAGAAGCGGAAGCACAGGATCCCGGAATTGCACTCAATGGTGATCTTTCGCCAAGCGATCTGGCTGCTGTTTTCGGAATCGAAGACCTGCAATTACGACACGGAGGGAAGATAACCCAGGAAGAACTACAAGAATGGAGCGATGCCAAAGCGACGTTTCAGCAATTAGCAAAAACACGCGGAACGGTAACGTTTCAAGGGATTGATAAAGTAAAACCGGGTGTTTTATTAAAATTAGAAGGCCTAGGAAACCGATTTAACGGTACCATTTACGTTACAGGCGTACGCCATGAAGTCGCAGAAGGAAATTGGTTGGTGACCGCACAATTTGGATTAACACCAACATGGTTCTCCGAAACCTATGACGTGAGCGAAATGCCGGGCTCCGGAATTATGCCAGCCATTAGCGGTTTGCATGTTGGAGTGGTATCACAATTGGAATCGGATCCGGATGGAGAAGATCGAATTCTGGTACAAATACCAATCATCAACAATGAAGAAGAAGGAATCTGGTGCCGTGTGGCAACACTTGATGCCGGAGAAAACAGAGGCTCTTTTTTCAGACCGGAAATAGGCGATGAGGTTATTATCGGTTTTATCAACGACGATCCAAACGATGCCGTAGTCCTGGGAATGTTGCACAGTAGTGCCAAACCAGCACCGATAACAGCCACCGATGACAATCATGAAAAAGGATTCGTAACCCGAAGTGAAATGAAAATGATGTTCAATGACGATAAGATCTCCTATACACTTGAGACACCGGCGGGTAAGAAAGTGATTTTAGACGAAGATGCCGATATAATAAAAATTGAAGATGAACACTCGAACGTACTCACTTTTAAGAGTGATGGCATCACGATGGAAAGTGCAGGAGATATTAAAATTAAAGCTTCTGGAGACGTAAGTATCGAAGGAACCAATGTAAAACTGAAAGCCAGTGCACAGTTTAAAGCCGAAGGAAGTTCCGGCTCGGAAGTATCCTCGGGAGCCGTAACCGTAGTCAAAGGATCTCAGGTAAAAATCAACTAAAAAGCGAAAAGGACCGCGATGACGAAAAGAAAAATGCAGGGGGAGCGATGTCTTACGAACTGAAAAAAATTATAAATAACAATATATGAAACCAGCAGCAAGAATCACAGATATGCATACCTGTCCGATGGTTACAGGAACTGTACCTCATGTAGGCGGACCTATATTGCCAGCCGGCGAACCGACAGTGTTAATTGGCGGAATGCCCGCAGCAAGAGTAGGAGACCAGGCAATCTGTACCGGCCCGCCCGATACGATAGCGGCCGGATCATCGACCGTTTTAATAGGCGGGAAACCGGCAGCAAGACAAGGCGATTCCACAGCACATGGAGGCGTCATAGCGGCGGGTATGCCCACAGTGTTAATAGGTGGATAATGCTGCATAATGATATTTAAACTCAGTAATGGCTTTGGAATCCGTATTCGGCCTGGCCTAAAAAACTGAAACATCCATAACCACACCACGGTAAACAAAGGCATCATGTTACCGATAAACTATTACAATAAAAAAATATACAACAAACAGTATGAAAATAAATACAGATTTTTTAGGAATAGGTTGGAGCTTTCCGCCAGAGTTTGATAAAACAGAAGGAGGCGTGACGATGACTACTGATGTTGAAGATATCAATAACAGTTTAATAATCCTTTTGTCTACGCGACCGGGAGAACGTGTCATGTTTCCAAACTATGGCTGTGATTTACAAGAAATGCTTTTTAAGCCTTTGGAATTAACATTGATCACACAAATGAAAGGGATTGTTGAGCGTGCCATCTTGTATCATGAGCCCCGAATCAATATTATCAGTATTGATATTGATACTACTGAAGAACTGGAAGGACAGGTGTTGATACATATCGATTATGAAGTAAGAAATACCAATACGAGAAGCAATGTTGTTTTCCCTTTCTATAAAGGAGAAGCCACAGCAATCTAAACGACTTGTAATTACTGTAACCCCATTCGATTTTGCCAGAATAGTTTACATCAAGTAGTGCATCTGACCATAGAAAATTAAATATAAACAAATGAAAAAAATAGATACATTTTCGCATTATCGTGACGGAAAATCACAAATGCAACGCTTTTTAACAGAACTTGATCCCAGTAATCTTGAATTGCACGATTTCGATTTGTTTGATTGGCTACTCTTTGCAAACAATTTTGCCAATCATGTAAATTATTTTGATAAAAATGATGCAACAACACCGAACGGAACCTGGGAAGGCTTTTTTTTAGGTGCCGATGATTATTCCATTCCGCGTAGGGAAAGTGTTGCTTATAAAAGCCTGAAAAAAGAGGTTACAGAATTGGTCGCTCAATTTGAGAAAGACGGAAGCCTGACGCCTCACCTGACGTTGTTTATCTGCTTTATTAAGCTGATGGATTTTTCGAAAAAAGCACTTAATAATTTAACCCAAAGGCATTTGGATTTCTATTACAATGAAATTCTTCAGATCGAAAAGCAAGATGCCAAATCGGATAAAGTATATGTGATTTTTGAATTAGCCAAAAAAGCAATCCAGGAAAGAGTGCCGGAAGGCACTTTGCTTGATGCTAAAAAAGATGTAGCAGGTAAAAAACGCGTTTTTAAAACCGATAAAGAACTTATTGCCAGTCAGGCAAAAGTGGTTGAACTGAAAAGCTTTTTAAACGATAAAACAAAAAAAGAACTAAAAATAGCCCGTGCAGTCAATACCCTGGACGGAATAGCTGAAAAACTAAACGAGACCAGTAATTACTGGTGGCCATTTGGATACAATTCGAACGAATCCAGACCGGATAAGTCAGACTTTAAAGAGCTTGAAAACGCCAAACTGGGTTTTTCAATCGCTTCCTCATTGCTAAATTTAAAGGAGGGGAGTCGTACCGTAACCGTTACGATTAGCTTCCGTAATAACGGAACCTCAAGATTAGAGGCTTTGGAGCTGGAGGATATCGAAAACAATATTAAGGTATTGTATAGTGGTGAAAAAGAATGGGTGTCGGGTGCAAAATTGGAGTGTATTCAAAACGATGCTAAAAGTCTAAAGTTGACCTTTACACTGCCTAAAAATTTCCCGGCTGTCGTAAACTACAATAAAGACGTATTGGGCGGAACATTCCTTACCGATTTTGCCATTGTACGATTTATGATCGAAGGCGATAAGTATTATGAAGTTTATAATGCTTTGGCTGAGAAAGAAATCGAAAACGTAGCCATTGCCGTTGATGTAAAAGGAGTGAAATCCATTTTAATCGAAAACGACAGTAGTGCACTGAATCCGGAAAAAGATTATTTTCCATTTACAGGACAACCGGTAACAGGATCTAATTTTTACATTAAATATCCGGAGATGTTTGCTAAAAAATGGGATAGCGCATCGGTTACCATCAATTGGAAAAATACGCCGGATTCGATAAAAAATCTTTATACAGGTTATACGATTAAGCCTAATGACCTTGTTTCGAAAACCATTTTTAGCGCTGCCAGAACAAAAAGTCCTTTTGTTATCAATGACGATTACTTTAAAGCGAATGCTTCGCTTTTAGAAAAAGAAGGATGGGCTATAAAAGCGACAGACATCGAGTTGTACCAGAAAACGGAAACCGGTTATCAAACGTATTTTGCGATTAAAAACACAAACCCGGTTGCAGGAACTTCCGAGTCGATCCGATTAACCTTAAAGCAATCGGCGTTACAGGATGTATATCCAAAATTATATACGCTGGCAATAACCAGTGGTGAAACAAAAACCCTGATCCCGAATGAGCCGTATATCCCGTTGGCGGAAAATATGGAATTGAACTATACGGCTTCAGAAAGTGCATATACGGGGCGAAATATTCTGGTTAAGAATGTAAAACCATTAACCACAAAAAGTGCTTTGACGACCCGAAATCTTCTGGCGAAAAATGCAAAATCATTAAGCCTAGAAAGCGCTTTAGCGACACAAAATATTCTGGTAAACAGCACAAAATCATCAAAAAACAAAGAAGTAAAATTGTTTTATGAAGATGCATTCGGTCAGCTTGAAAAAGAAATGGCTGCCAATAGTATCGTGCCGGTTCACGAGGTAGGAGGTGAATTATTTATCTGCTTGGATGCCAATCCAAGTGAAACGGTATCCTTGCTAATCCAGGTATTGGAAGGAAGTGAAAATACCTTGGCCGATACCTTCGAGGACAATGAAAATATAGAATGGGATATTCTTTCTAAGAATACATGGAAAACACTTAAAAATGATATCCTGATAAACGAGACGAAACGATTCCTGGAATCCGGAATTCTAAAATTTAAGATTCCAAAGGATATTGATATAAACACAACCTTATTTGATAAAAAAGGAATATGGATCAGAGCTAAAACAAAACGAAGCTATGATGCGGTATGTAAAATTCAGGGAATTTATACACAAGCGGTTCGGGCTACTTTTCAGAATCAGGACAATGATCTGACACATCTGGATCACGGATTGGAAGGTGGAACCATCGCAAAACTAATCACGCGAGTACCGCAGATTAAATCGGTAAGTCAGCCTTATAATTCGTTCGACGGAAAATATAAGGAATCCGATGCGGCTTTCTACAGACGTGTTAGTGAACGATTACGCCACAAAAACAGAGCGATTACACAATGGGATTATGAACAACTTGTTTTACAGGAATTTCCAGATGTTTTTATGGTGAAATGCTTGAACCATACTTCCGAGAAATCATTTATGGCACCAGGGAATGTAACACTGGTTGTGATTCCGAATACAAAAAATAAAAACGCATTCGATATCTACCAGCCACGCGTAAGCCGTGCCAGTTTAAACAAGATTCAAAACTATGTTGACGGATTAAATTCCCTGCATGTTGTGACCCATGTTATCAATCCAAATTATCAGGAAGTGACTGTAAAAGCAGATCTGAGATTCTATAAGGAATACGATGAGGCTTTTTACAGCAAACAATTGGATGAAGATATTAAAAAATTTATATCACCATGGGCTTTCGGAGATTCAAATGTAGTTTCTTTTAATGTGAAACTTAATGTAAATCAGTTGATTAATTATTTGGAGCAACTTTATTATGTTGATTATATCGATAGTTTACAGATCAAGATTAATGGTGAAATACAGACGAAATCTTTAATTGAAGTAGATCCAAAATCCATATTAGTATCCGCAAAACAACATGAAGTGACTATTGCAGAACAGATATGTATTTAAACAAAATAAATAGATAAAAAAACAGATAATTATGTCAGAAAATAGTCATATTAGTATACCTAAAAAAGTCGAAACGGAAGACCAGTTAGATTTTCAGTTCCTACGAAAGACAGGTATTAAATACATAGAAGAACTGGGAAGTAAACTTTGGACGGATTATAATTCTCATGATCCTGGGATTACTACTTTGGAAGTGTTAAGTTATGCCATTACCGACTTGGGTATGCGTATGAATCTTAATATGGAGGATATCTTATCGTCTAAAGAACCGGGTAAAAATATTGAAAACCAATTTATTAAAGCAGAAGAAATTCTGCCTTCAAGGCCTTTAAATGAGTTGGATTACCGAAAATTATTTATTGATATTGGTTTAAAATCGGGAAGCAGTAGGGCTGTAAAAAACTGTTGGTGGCGTCCTCGGACAGAATTGGTTTATGCCGATTGTGATTCAACTAGACTGGCTTTAAATCCAAACGATCTAGGGGACGTTAAAACAAAAAGCTTCGAGGTCAAAGGACTTTATGATCTTTATGTGGAATATGGAGAAGATCTTGATGGAGAAGGGGTAGGCGATATTTGCGATCGATCGAATACCAGAATAAAAATTCTGGAGCGGTATCATGCCAACAGAAGTCTTTGCGAAGATCTGGTCGATATCAAGGAAGTTGAAACGCAAAGTATTGCGGTTTGTGCCCGAATTGGCGTTACCAATAAAGCCGATGAAGAGCTCGTACACGCAAAAGTATTGCGAAGTATCAACAATTACCTGTCGCCGGAAGTACATTTCTATTCCTTAAAGCAAATGCTTGACAAAGGTTATACGACCGATCAGATTTTTGACGGACCGCTTTTGGATAATGGTTTTATCGATACGGAAGAACTTAAAAACAGTCAGCTGAGAAAAGAAGTACGCCTTTCCGATATTATTAGTGTAATTATGAAAGTTGATGGCGTTCAGGAAATTAAAGAAATTTCTATCGCCGGATGTGACGGTACTTTACACCAAAGTGATGAATGGGTGATTTGTATCGGAGAAGGAAAAAAACCGGTATTGTGCGATCTAAGTTCGTTTAGTTATTCCAAAGGATCCCTTCCGTTAAATATCAATCGTAAAAAAGTAGACGAATACCTGGAAACATTCCGACTGGAGCAGGAAGTACTTAGAGAAGACGCACGATTAAACAAAACATTGGAAATCCCTAAGGGAACAGCCTATGACCTGGCAAATTATGCGTCTATTTTAAATGAATTCCCAGATACCTATGGTGTTGGAACATCCGGAATTATCGGAACTCCAAGCGAAGAAAGAGAAGCACTGGCAAAGCAATTACAAGGTTATTTGTTGTTTTTCGATAAAGTATTGGCGAGTTATTTCAAACATCTTGAAAAAGTAAAAGAAATATTGAGTGTTAGCGGTACTTTAAAAAGAACCTATTTTACACAGGCACTTAAAGGAATCAATGGTTTTGAAGATTTGGTAAAGAATTATGAGACCAACGACGACGATAAGCTTACCGATACTTTATACGAAGAACTGGACAATAGTGTGGAACGAAGAAATATAATTCTGGATCACTTGACTGCCCGATTTGCCGAAACGTTCAGCGATTATACTTTCCTGATGAAAACACTTTACGGAGCGTCTACCGATGAAATTGTATTGCGAAACAAAGAAGTTTTCTTGAGTGAGTACAGCACATTGAGTACCGATAGAGGATTGGGGCATAATTATACGCTGACTGCCGATGACGATTTATGGAACACGACCAACGTTTCGGGAGTGCAAAAAAGAATTGCGCGATTGTTGGGAATGAAAAATTACAAACACAGAAATGTGTCCAATTCGCCGGTTCAGATTATTGAAGTTACAGAAAACGGTGCTCCGGCTTTTAAATGGAGAATTAAGGGTGACGACAATACCGTTATTCTAAGCGGTGTTAAAAGTTTTAAGATTGAGTATGGTGCTACGCATGCGTTAAACGAAGCGGTTTTTCAAACCATTCAGATTGATCAGGAAGATCTTGAAAACAAGTTGGACATCACTTTTACAGGAGGAGAGCGTATTGGAAATATCATGGTTCGTAAATCGGAAATGGATAATTTTTATCTGGAAATTGTAGATGATTCCATAGAGCCTGTAGTAATTGCATGCCATAAGAAAAACAATCCGTATACGTCGCAAGATGCCTTAAAAGTTGGAATTCTTGATCTGGTAGATTATTTCAAATACCGCTTCACCGAAGAAGGACTTTTCCTGGTAGAGCATATGTTGTTAAAACCTACGGTTAAGAATTATGATTTGATGGGCGGTATCGGTTGTATGGCTATTGAAGACACTTTTGTGGTGATGTATGATGGTGATGGTGGCTCAGGAGCTGCCGATCCGGATGCCTTTATGACGACCTGTGAAGATGGCTGTGAGAACGATTTCTTTGATCCGTATTCCTACCGTGTCAGCGTAGTGCTTTCCGGATATGCGTATCGTTTTTCAGATTATGATTTTAGACGTTATGCTGAAACGGTTATCCGACAAGAACTTCCGGCACACGTTTTAGCAAAAATTTGTTGGGTTGGTGACAGACAGGGCGAGATCGAAACTGCAATGGGTGATCTGGCGGATTTCGAAAGAGCCTATAAAAAATTCCTCCTCGATAAAGCACGAAATAATGTTAGCAGTTTGGGAGGTAGTACCAAAATATTATTGGATGCGCTAACCAGCTTGAATAATGTCTATAAGCCGGGAAGGCTGTTAGATTGCGCAGCAGACGATAACGACAGTCTGGATGGAAGAATCATACTAGGACAATCAAACATATAAAACAGAAAAAGAATGAACACTAAATTAGATAATATCACGACCCAGTATAGAAAGTTCAACGTAAATCAGGCGTTAACCGAAGGGCAATTGAATGAATTTATTGATTATTTCGAAGATCAGGATCGTCTATCAAGAACCAGACTAAATGGTGTTGGAGTCGGTTGCGGCTTTGAAACCAGCCTTGTGGCCGATCTTGCGGGACGACTTGCAGTTGTAAACCCGGACCAACAACAATATCAGCAACAATTTCGATTTATTAGCATTTCACAAGGTGTGGGGGTTACCACAGATGGCGATCTGATCACATTGCGTAGAAAGATTCCCACATCAAAGGCGAAAGAGGTTAAAATAGACGATGCCGAAACAAAATTTGCGTACTATAGACCTTATTTGGATACCTATAAATATCCACACTTCTATAGCGGGAGCACACAAATGCCACTTTGGGAATTGTTTACCGAGGAAGACTATGAGGATATGCTGGCAAAAGGAGTGGCAGCCAACTCGTTTTATCCGGTGTCAGCGCTACAACAAGATGCCCGAAATAAAATCGTAATACTATACCTGGAAAGCTATTCTAATGAAGAATTACCTTGCCAGAATGTTGATTGCGATAATGATGGAGCGGAACAAGTGTCGGATCTTAAAGTGCTTTTGGCAAACAAATCCGATATGGAGTTCTATGCGCTTAACAGTAATGGGTATGACAGTATTTATCAACAGTATAATAACTATGAGTTACTGTATAACCAGTTAAAAAATATTGAAGTTCCAAGGGTAATTCTGGATAAGAATGTCACAACGGAACAGGCTTTACGTACAAAATTCCAAAATGCCATTCAGGGGAGTACACTTATTACCGATTTGGATTTTAGTTTTAATCATATTGCGGAGATGTTTGATATCAGAATGGACTTTGGTGGATTGAGCCTCAGAGATAAACTGAATCAGGTATTAAATACGGCACCATACGATTATCAGTATCGTTATGACTTGCTAAAGGATTTAGTGGATACTTACAACGAAATCAAAGGATTGGTATTGCACCTTAAATCCGAATGTTGTCCGGATATCAGCGCGTTTCAAAAACACCTTATGTTAGGACCTCTTGGAGCTCCGTTAAATATTGGAGATCATACGCTTTACCGTCATGATTTTTATAGTGCGCCAATGAATACAAATGAAGATGATAACAAAGAAAGACTGATTTCATTAGCGAACCGTTTTACACTAAAACTTAAAAATTTCCAGTCGTTTAAAGGACCAATCGTTATTACGCCGTCGAATACAGGGGTTGCGTTAAGTGATAAAGCTATTCCGTTTTATTATAATGTAAATCTGGATTTGTTAAAAAAATGGAATTTCGAAAAAACGAAAAATTATAAGGAAACCTATAACTTAAGTTACCATAAAACCAACCTGGCAGCCGACGATTTTGTTCGAAATCCGTTGTTGTACAATATGGATCACAACGATTATTATAGAGTGGAAGGTTTTGTTGGGATGCCGTATACCATTGCGATGCAAAATATTAATGCCCTTAGGGATAAATATGGATTGGCATTTAAAGTTTCGGGATTGTCTTTAGAGAAAAGTACCTCCAGAACGTTTAGTGGAACGGTTACTACGGCTACTGCTGCGACGGCTACAACTGTTGCTGCCGCTGCCGCTGCCGGTATTGTTTCGACAGTGACACCGGGCGATGTAACGGCGGTACCGGATACACCTATTTTGCCGGTAGGACAGGAATTGACAACCATATCCATCAAAGACCTACGAGCACAATTGGTGTCTATTTCCAGCGATATTACGAATCAGATCAATACACAGCAGACGTTGCGTACAATCTCCGGTTTAGATAAGCAATTAAAATTATTAAACACGATCGACTTTAAAACAGCCATAGCCGATTCGGGGATTTCCATTGTAACGCAAACAGCAAAAGAAGAAAAGGTAGATACCGAATTTTTAGGAGATCTTTTGGATCTGAAATCAGGATTGGAGCATGGTGGCGGTGTGCCGGTTGGAGGTACTTTGTATCTGATTTACCGATCGGAAGAACACAATACCGTTTTAGCCGATTTTGCATTGCCTTATTTGTGTTGTTCTAAAAAAGATCCGGTATTTATGGCATTGCCTACGGCTAAATTATGCCAGAATGATGCGAAGGTTCCGTTTACGATTATTCCTTTAGATGGCGACATCAAGGCGAATATCGCAGGTCAGGAAGTGAAAGTGGTTACCAAAACAGCTGGTCAGAATTTCTTTGATCCAAGTCTGGTAGCAGCGGCCGATTTAGGTAAGACGATCAACTTTACCGTAAACGATGATCCAGTGGAAGCCAAAATGGTTGTACATGCATTGCCGAATGTAACGGTAACGGCTTCGGAACCAATTCATGGCGAAGTTCCGGATCATCCGGATGCAGAGGTAGTATTTACCGTTACCGGCGCACTTAGCGGACTGAGTTATGTAATGGATTTTGGTGATGGTCAGAAATCTTCAGGTGCAGTACCAGGAGATGGAAAAATCAAGAATACGTACAAACTGGTTGCGGGTCAGGAAGATACTTTCAGACCAACGATTACAATTTCGAATACTAATATGTGTTCTAAAAAATATGATCTTAAACCGATTGTAATAACAGGACAAACAACTGTGAAGTGTTTATCCGGTTTAGAAATCACGATTCAGTATCACGATACCAAAGGACCTTGTCCGGGTGGACACGCTTGTAACTCGGCCCGATTTAAGTTGTTAGCGAATTCAATACCACTTGGTAATGTATCCGATGGCAGCAACATTGTGAACTTAAATAATGGTAGTGCGGCACTTCAGCCAGGACAGTCGTATGGCGAAGGAGAAAATTCCGGAAGATCTCGTAAATGGACTTATAGTATTTCGGCAACAGAAGCACAGGCGATTGTTGCGGCAAATCAACCAAACGACGGATTTATTTCGTTCTCATTGGTTTGTGCAGACAGTTCTTGTCACAGCGGTGTAGCTTGGACTACATTGAAATTAGGAGGTGCGGTAATTTATAACGGTTGTCCGAAAAATAACTTCTTGACTATTAACCCTTGTACAGGAGAAATTAAGAAATAATATGAAACTGATCGAACGATATGAAAAAGACGGAATCGTCATTGAAGCAAACAGTTTGCTTACCACAAGCGATGCCGTTATCGATATAAAACAAATCATGGTAATGAATAATGAAGAGGTTCTTTTTTGTTTTGATACCGTAGAAGATAGGATTATTACGACTGAATCTGCCGATGCTTTTATAGCAAAATACAAGGACTACTTAGGAACGTTGGAGAAAAAAACAGCTCACGTTGATACGGGTTGTGGATGCAAAAGTTGTAAGTAATGACATCTTTAAAATAGTTATAAACGCGTAATGCTTTAGAAAGATTAGGACCGATACTGCGGCTGTTAAAACGCTGTAATGATCGTCAAAATAACCGCAGTTTATCGTCCTAAGGGAAGCTGCTAAACCATTTAAATTATTAAAAATGAATTACAATTATCAATTAAATAACATAGCAACCCAATACCGAAAATTTAGTAAAGGGCAACGAGTAGAGGATCTACAATTCAACGAGTTCCTGGATTTTTTTGAAGATCAGGACCGCTTGTCTCGGGTTATGCTGGAGGGCGTAGGAATTGTGTGCGGTTTTCAATCACAACCAACGTACGAAAATAACCTGCTTACCACAATAAAGCTTTCACAAGGTGCTGCAATCACAACGGACGGAGATTTACTTACGTTAAATCAGAAAAGCCAAATCCAGGATTTAAGTGGCGACGCGTATATGAGCGAACTAAAAAACATAGACATCATTGAGAAGGAATTTACACATTGGAGGGTCTATGATAATAGTAAAGCGATGTATCCGCCGTTTCATACCGATGCCGGATTGTTGGATGTAGAGCTTTGGGAATTGGCAACAGCCGAAGAGGCGACAAAGCATTTTAAACCGTTGACGACATTTGGCAACTTTGACGACAAATATTTACTGCTTTATCTGGAAAGTTATGAAAAAGAAGTAAAACCATGTCGCGGGGTGGATTGTGATAACCACGGAATCCAGCAATTTCGAAATCTAAAAGTATTGGTTGCGACAAAACCAAGTGTCGATCGAATTATGGCTGTCGATAACATTATCCGGGAACATCTGATTTCGGGTAGTGTGACAACAGCTCAAAAAGTAAAACGCGTTATTGTAACGCCGGAACTAAAAACGCCGGAACTATTAAAACAGGCGTATAAAACTATTGTGACGGAAAACGATTACAGTTGGATGTTTTCGAATATCGATTTTATTTCCGGAAAGATGAACATCCCATTGATCGATCGGACAAACTTTTTGAATACGCTAAGTCAGCTTGCTAATCAGAGTAATAATTTTCAATATGCCTATGATGTCCTGAAAGACCTGGCCGAAACATATGCTGAGATCGTTAAGTTATTGCCCAATTCATTTACGAAATTGTTGCCCGATGTGCCTTCTTTTCCAAAACATGTCTTGCTTGGAAAATTAATTCCGATTGACGGATACGATTCTACCCGACATCAGTTTTATAACTCGCCGGTGATAGACAACGAAAAAAAGGCCCTGCGGGTTAGAGTATTGATCGAACGCTTTAATCAGTTGATTCTGGCGTTTAGAAATCCGACGCATATTGGTGCTGAAATTACTATTACACCATCAAAGAATAAATGTTCGTTAGGAGACCGATCCATTCCGTTTTACTATAATATTTCAGATGAGTTTTTGCGCCTTTGGAATTTTGATAAAACAAAGAACAGGGACTTCAAGACGAATTTAAGTTATAATAGAACGAATCTTTCGACAGCGCTTAACGTGCAAATGCCGCTCGATTACAATATCGATAAGATGCCTTATTATCTTATTGAAGGACATCAGGGTGGGGATTATCGCGAAGTAGTCGATGTGATTCGGATGATTAAAGATACAAAACAGCTGGGCTTTGAGGTGATGAGTATATCCCTTACACAACTGCTGAATAATAAAGACTTTTATAAAGCCGACTTCATCGATTATGTAGGAAAAAATCCAGGGTTGGAGCATAAAAATGGAGCCTGTAGTGGCGACACTTTTGTAGTGGTTTATAAATCGGAAGAGGAGCCTCAGGTAATCGCCGATTTTACCTTACCCTATATTTGTTGTACCCCGAAAACACCGGTTTCGTTAAGTCTTCCGTCTCAAACGGTTTGTAAAAACGGAAAACGAATGGTTTTTACCGTAAACCCGCCAAATGGAGAAGTGAAAGCAGTTGCCAGCAATGGACTTGTGGGTGGCGTCGTAAAAGTCAACGGACAATATTTGTTTGATCCGAGTTTGGTTGAAACAGCATTACAAAATCAGGAGATCAGTTTTACCGTAAATGGAAAAACAACCAATTGCAAGGTTAAAGTTTTACCAATACCTGCCGTAGCGATCAATGCGGTCAAGTTTGAATATCCGGAAGGAGATTCGGCCCGAACCGTCGTGACGTTTAAAGTTTCGAATACTAATGGCGTGGAATATGATTATAAATGGGATTTCTTAGGTAATGGAAGTTATGTGTCGGCAAAACCGGATGAAGAAGGTTATGTTAAAAATATATACTTTAATAAAAGTCGAAGAAATCCGGTAAATGTGTTGGTTACAGCGGGAAGCGGTTGTTCTCAAGTAGTAACGCTTATCGATTGGTTTGTGCCGCAGCCAACAGAAACGGGTGTGCCGCCAACGGTGAGTCTTACGCCTTCGCATACGAACTTGTCCGTACCAGGAAAAAGTTCTGTGAAAATTTACAGAACAGTAACACCGGGTACAGGTACCCTTTCGGATTCCAGTTATATATGGACCTGCGATGATCCTGATGCGGCTATTTTCGCACCTGCTTATGATCCGGTGGGAATTACATTCTCTCGTGCAGGAGTCTTTACAGTACGGTTAACCGTAAGAAATTCGAATAATCTGGAAGGTTTCGCTACGCTTGTGTTTGATGTGAAAAATGATGCAAGCATCACAAGCTTGGCTGTACATCCGGCAGCGCCAACAACCAATGATGTGGTTAGTGTTCAGGCGATTACGAGTAATCCAAGTGCTATTCAGGAATTGGTGTATGAATGGCGTTTGAACGGTGATTTTTTTGATACGACATCCACAAATATGATGAATTTTGGACCGTTTAGCGCGGGGCAACAACAAATTGAGGTGTTTTTGAGTAGTAGTGCGGGTAGTTTCCATTCGCATGAAATACACTCAACGGAAGTGCAGGTCCAGGAGTCTGAAATGCGCGGAGGAACGTCGTTTTTGGCAAATACCCTGATCACGATGTATGATGGAAGCAAGAAGAAAATTCAGGAAGTTTTAAAAGGCGAACGATTAAAATCCAGAACAGGTACTGTTACGGTTATAAATGCTGTGAATTATATGGCTGAAGTGAGGTTATACCGATTGAATGAAGCGAACCACTTTATTACGGGATCACATCCGGTCGGAACAATTGATGGCTGGCGATCGTTTGATCCTGAAAAGTCAAGGGAGTTTGTGACGTCGGTTCCGGTCAACTTATTACAGGTGGATCATTTGCTTGTAAAAGAGGATGGTAAACATTATCCGCTGCAGTATGGTGATTCTATAATCGGACAATATAGAGTGTATAATCTCGAAGTAAGCGGGACGAAAGATTATTTTGCCAACGGCTATTCGGTTTATACCGAAATTGAAACGCCGCCATTGGCGTAGTTGTCCGACTTAGTAGGTTAAATTGATTGAGGTAATGAGCAAATTGAGGTTGTTTCATGACAGGTAAACGAAGGGCCGAAAGGCCCGACGTTTCTGTTTGTTTGATTTTTTGAGAATTTAAAGAAACCACATAAATGGTTTGAAAGCGATGTTTTATTATCGCCGGTTGTTTTTGCGTCTTGTGCTGATGATGTTAAACAGTTTGGCTACATCTTTTAGATGTATTTCAAAATCATCGTAATAGTCGTTTAAGGAATGTAGCGTAATAATTCCGTTTTCAACATCGTGGTTGATGATTCGTTTTACCAGAATGCCTTTTTCCTTATGGATAATTACGAAGTCCCATTTGTTATAATGCAGTTTACTCATCCAGAAATCCTGTCTGATGTTTCTGCACAACAAAATGTCGCCTTCAAGGTAGCTTTCATAAGAACCGTTATCCATACTGTCGCCTTTGACTTCGAAGCACATGTATTCGCCACGATGCTCAACATCGTCAGTAAATGGAATAGTAGGAAGGCTCTCCGTAAATTCTTCATCGGCAAAGCCATTCAGGTAACCGGCTTGCGCGTATTGATTTACAAGCGGAACGTTCATAATCTTTAAATCGGAAAAAATTACAGGTGAACCGTTCTCGTTAGTCGCCTTTTGTTTTTTGGCTAACAGGCTTTTCATGAAAAAAGCAGTCGTCTCGGGAATCTTGCGTTCGCCTTTTTCCCAGTACTGTATCGCTCGAATACCGACTCCAATCGATTTTGATAGCTCAGACTGCTTCATGTTCAAGTTCTTTCTGATTTCTTTGAATTCTAAATAGTTCATAATGAGATTTTTGTAAAAATTAAACAAAATAAAACGCAAATTGTACTCTTTTTTGTTTTGTAAACACGAACAAAATTCGCATATTTGTCGTGTAGCATTTAAGATTAATGCAAATATACGAAATATATGCAACATTTAACAGAGGCTTTTATATCGGTGTAATTAGGTGAGGCTCTTAGAATACAGTGTTTTATTTTGTTTCATTGGGTTGTAGGTGTAAAAAATATAAATACGAACATAGTGCGTAATTATGCGTGTTTAATTTTTTTTGTGGAACTATTTGCGTAAAAACTATACTAAATATAAAATTTATTTTAATCAATTTCTTTAAACAACCAAATTATTTATCAACCATGAAAAGAAACAGAGAATTAATCGAAAAACGAAAAGAATTCGTTACCAACTATGTAACGGATAATCAAAGCAAACAAATGAAGGTAATTGTCAATGAATTGACAGAAATGTTGTTTTTATCAGAGCGCACTATTTACAACATCCTTACAGACGATCAAAATGGTTACTGAAATTGTACGTCTTGATAAAGGATGGAACCTGTTCTGGTTCTGCCAGGATAACAAAGAATCGGATTCCTTAGATTCGATGGTGTATAAAGCCGGAAACTGCAGTAAAAGATTATTTAAAATTGAGCTGTCAGTATAAATGAAAAACATACGGTGAAAACCGGATGTAGCAAGCAGTTAAGTACATTTCTAAAAAAGGGTAACGCCTCTTTGGTTTCTGAAAAACAGGCCTGTAAGCCGGTTTAAAGAGACCTGAAACAATGACTATTGTTTCGTGGCGCCTTACAGATACTAAAAAAATAAAGCGAAAAATTATCAGGTTTTTTAAGCATTGGCTTAGAAAGCAGAGGACTTTTTTGTGCCTTTTGAAACGATACTCCTTTTAGATTAAAGCTTAAAAGAACTATAAATACTAATGAAAACCCTAATACTATGAAAAGAAAAAAGAAAGCAACTAAAGGAAAGAAAGGAGTGTTTGATGAACAGGAAAAAGATATTGACGATATCATTGATGATATCGCCTATTTGGATGAACGTCAGAACATTAAAAAAAGCAAAAGTTTTTTAGATAATATGTACCTGATAAATAAGGAAGAATGAATTTGGAAAACTTCAAAATCCTATTTATAGGGACAGCAGTAGCTTTCTCCGGTGGACTATTGCGCGTGTTGATTTCAATCCAGAATAAAGAAAAAAAGCAACCCTGGGAACACATTGTAACATTGTTGATTGTGATAATCGTAGGCTTTACAATGAGTTATGTCATGCATAAAGCGAATGTAAACGACAAGTGGTATTCCACAGGGATGCTTTTTGTTTTGGGGTATGGCTATGATAAATTTCTAAAAATGATTACGACCAATCTTCCAAGCTGGATCGATAAAGCGGTAAAAGCATATATAGAAAAAACATATGGGGTCAACACAGACAAAACGTTTGGCGAGAAAGAAGATAATGACGATGTAAAATAGTTTAAAAAAGGATAACAGATGAAAATAATAAGTCATGATTTTCCTGAAAATCAATACTACAGGGAAGTCACAAAAAAAAAAGGAATTGTGCTGCATCATACCGTCTCTGGCGACTCGGTCTTGGGCGATATCGAATGGTGGAAGTCCACTGCGGAACGTGTTGCAACACCTATAATCATCGCTAGAGATGGTGGTATTCACCAGTTGTATTCTTCTCAATATTGGGCGCATCATCTGGGAATAAAACAGGAACACTTTAAACGATTCGAACTTCCGGCGGTAAATACCCAACGCAATAAAGAATTTATCGGGATAGAACTCGATAGTTGGGGCGGATTGACAACCAAAAATGATAAATTTTATTCGTTCTCCGGACAGGAAGTGAAAAAAGAAAACGTGACGTTTTATGAAAAACCTTTCCGCGGTTACCAGTATTTTGAAAAATATACCGCCGCTCAGATCGCATCCTTAAAAGAGCTATTGGAATATTGGGGCGAACGCTATGCTATTCCGCTAGGCTATAAAGGTGATGTTATGTTCGAATATAACAAAAGAGCTTTAAGTGGCGAAAGTGGAATATGGGCACATGTTTCTTTCAGACCGGATAAATCAGACGTGCATCCGCAGAAAGAACTCATAGATATGCTGAAATCACTGGCATAATAATCGTATAAACGCTATAAAAATAAAGAAAATGAGAGATAAGGTGCTGTTCTATGCTTTTGGTGTTCTGATTTTGATCATCCTGGGACTGAATATTCGAATGTATTTTTTGAAAAAGGAACTCAATGTCGTATTGCAACAACAGATCGATGAATTGGAACTGCTGAAAGAACAGAATGTAACGAAATTGGATAGCATCGCGCTACTGAAAAAAAAGCAGTTGGCGTTGATCGCAGAAAACGAAAAATCACTTTATGAGGAGATTGCATGGGCAAAAGAAAATAATAAGCGTTATGAACAAATTAAAAAGAACATTGGGAATACTGATGATGCTGACAGCCTGGCACGCCAGCTCACAGAACGCTATTCAGAAAGATAGTGTTGTGATCGCAAAAGAGATCGCCCGAAAAGTACTGATCGACTTGGCCGATTACGATCGGCTCCGGGAAAATAAGGTCGAAGCAAACCTCGAAAAATGTATCGAAATCCAAAAGGAAAAAGATGTATTGATCGATTTTATGACGCAGCAAAACAAGCTTATGGAGCATTCGTTACAGCTAACGGAGAAACAGTTAAAGATCAAAGAGGAACAGTTTAAAACCGCAAAGAGTACCAACGGAAAGGGGGTTTTATATGGTCTGGGTGGGGTGGCCATCGGCCTGGTTGTAGGCATACTATGGGTACATTGAGATACCCAAAAATTAAGAACTGCAACTACAGAATTGAACCGTCAAAAATGTTCAAAACAAAATAAAAATAGTTCAATTTTGTAGTGCTAATAACCACAGAATACCGAAAACTGTATGAGGAAGACCTACTGCAACTACAGAATTCAAAACAAAAAAATACCCCGGATTAAAATAAAATAGTTGAATTTTGCAAATGTAAATAAGTAGTAAAATTCTTTCAAATAAAAATCAAAAACAAAATAGCTTTTGCTAATTAAAACAACTCAAAAAAAATAAATGTTTCCGTATGACAATTGCTAATGAGCAATGGAATATTAAAGCATTAGTAGATTGATTATGAAAAATATTACGACAAGACAGGAACTTAAAACGTATTTTGAAACGGGCGACCGTCCTACAGAAGGAGAGTTTTCAGAACTAATCGACGGATATGTTCATTTAAAAGAGCTTAACTTCGGATTAACGCTGAGATCCTCTGCAGAAACCTTTAATAAGTATTATGACTTTTATAGGGCGGATGATCTTCCCAACACTTCGGTGGGACATCGTACGATCGAATCGGTAGAAGGTAGGGAGCCGGATCAAATCCATGGTTACACGCACATCTTGGGACAAACGGTATTTTACAAAAAAATGCATATAACCCTGGACGGAATTGATGATATTCTGGAGTATAAACCAAAGGTGATCCTAAAACGCTACAAACAGAAAAAGAAACTGAAGAATGGCAATATTAGAAAAGCTCATTTCGCTCAGGAAAGAGAAATGGATGCCCAGCAATGGAATCGAAAATCAGAATATATCATAGAAGAAAAAGAATCACTTCTTGATTTCGAACCGATCCACTATTTCAGACCTCATTTTGAAGGTGGATACAAAGAATTTTCACCATCAGGAAGTAACTACAAACCGGGTGATTTTAAGTTTACCAAACATGGGAAACCTTTTGTTCCGGCTCAAATTATGCTGGAAATTATGATCAACGGAGTGCCCTACCGCTCATTGCCGGTGGCCTTTAAAATTGTGTTAGGAACTTCAGGACCGGATGATGCCATAAATTATAGTATTGGTTAATAATCCGATAAATATTTAGTCCAGAGGGACGATCCTTCGGGAGCAACCCTTGAGCTTGCTCATGAGATGCTCGCTGTGAACGACTCTTGGGGAGACCCTTGAGACGATCCTTACGAGAACGACCCTTTGGTTTTTTTTCAGAATCAAAACGAATTGAACATATAGAATGCATCCAGAGGGACGATCCTTCGGGAGCAACCCCTGAGCTTGCTCAAGGGATGCTCGTTGTGAACGACTCTTGGGGAGACCCTTGAGACGATCCTTACGAGAACGACCCTTTGTTTTTTTTCAGAACCAAAACGAATTGAACATATAGAATGCATCCAGAGGGACGATCCTTCGGGAGCAACCCCTGAGCTTGCTCAAGGGATGCTCGCTGTGAACGACTCTTGGGGAGACCCTTGAGACGATCCTTACGAGAACGACCCTTTGGTTTTTTTCAGAACCAAAACGAATTGAACATATAGAATGCATCCAGAGGGACGATCCTTCGGGAGCAACCCCTGAGCTTGCTCAAGGGATGCTCGTTGTGAACGACTCTTGGGGAGACCCTTGAGACGATCCTTACGAGAACGACCCTTTGGTTTTTTTCAGAACCAAAACAAATTAAAAATATTGATCTTGTCCAGTAAGGCGTTTCGTTTTTTTGAGAATCTCCTTTGATTGCATAGCATGGTAATGAGTGAGATCATAGGATTCTTCCCCGGGGATGACCTGGAGAACACTTAAGACAATCGGTCTCGAAACGACCTTCTGGCAGGGTTTTCGGCTAAGAAAGAGGATAGGTGTAATGCCATCACCAAAATTTACAAGGAATAACAGCTTGTAAATTTTGCTTTATTATCCGGGTATTGAGAGGGGGATTAGAGGAAAATAAGGTGTTTACACCGATTTTACGCTAAGGAAACGACTTAAAAGCCAACCGATCAAAAAACGCAACACATTCGTATACGACTTCGATTTTCGAAACAGTTGCAAGCACAATTCCACTGAAAATACCTTGTTGGTACATCAACTTTACAAAGTAATAATTTTTATAAATAATTAAGTATATGGCGACACCTCTTAATGACATATTGCAGTGGTTCTTACAAGGTAAGAAACCAACGCAGTCAAATTTTGACGAAACATTCCGGTCTTTCTGGCATAAGGATGAGATCATTCCGGCAAGCAAAGTAGAAGGTCTTGACGTGAGTCAGATGGTAGCAAAAACAGAATTCAATGCACACCTCGCCGATCAGCAGGCGCATGCCGCTTTATTAGCGGGTAAGGAAAGTATTGGAAACAAACAAAATAGTCTGACACCAGACAACACGGGAACAAAGTTTCCGACCGTTGATGCGGTAAATGGAGCTATAGGGAATATTGCAAATGCAATCGACATCATAAACGGACATGCAGTATAATGGGGACAATTGCAGATAAACTAATTTATTTAGGACAAACAAAAACAGAAATACGAAATGCCATCGGGGCTAAGGGGGTAATTATTCCGGAAGAAACGGCTTTTAGAGATTATGCCGGAATGATTCTGGAAATTAAAACCGAAACCGGGGAAAATCCATTACAGTGGAAACGTCCGGCAGATTGGTTGCGTATTGAAGACAAGGTCGTAGCCGGCAATCAGAAGTTTGTAGGACTTCATGCCATATTTGAAGATAGTAATTTCGTGTCGTTTTCGGCCACGGGGAATTATACCGTCGATTGGGGTGATGGTGTGACCGAAAATTATACTTCGGGTTCTCAGGCGTATCATAGCTATTCCTATAGCTCGTTTGTCGGAACAGATAGTACACGTGGCTATCGTCAGGCCATTGTTACGGTTACCCCTCAAACCGGACAAAATCTGACCAATATAAATCTACAAAGAAAACACAAACAGGCCGGTTTGAATGTATACAGTACCGGATGGTTGGATATTCGGGTGAGCGGATCATCGATGAGCAGTATGAGTATTGGCGGATCGGTAGTGACGAATGCCTATCTGGAAGCCTTTAATTATGTAGGAGGTGCTTCCATAGCCAGTTACAGTCGCTTTTTTTACGGATGCACTCAATTACAATCGGTAGCATTTGCCGATACATCAAAGGGGAGTGATTTTAGTTCGATGTTTGAATCCTGTGCCTTTTTAAAAACCGTTCCCTTATTCGAAACAGTTAATGGAACGAATTTTAGCGGGATGTTTTACGGATGTACTTCGTTACAAAATGTGCCCTTATTTGATACGGCCAAAGGATTGGATTTTAGTATCATGTTTTCATTCTGTACAGCGTTACAAAATGTACCGGCATTAAATACCATAAATGGAACCGTATTCATCAGTATGTTCGAATCGTGTACTTCACTGAGAACCATTCCGTTCCTCAACACCTCAAAAGGAACCGATTTTAGTTATATGTTCCAGGGATGTATTTCCTTACAAACCGTGCCCTTATTTGATACGGCCAAAGGAACGGATTTTAGCAATATGTTTTCCGGATGTACGGGATTACAAACGATTCCTTTATTTAAAACCTCTGCGGGGACAACTTTTGCAAACATATTTACCAATTGTGCTTCGCTAAATAGAGCAGCATTATCAGGTGCTAAAAACAACATCTCCTATGCTGGGTGTAAGCTTTCTAAGGCTGCTTTGGTTGAGGTGTTCAGTAACCTGTCATCGGGTGTGACGTCAAAAACGATAACCATTACCAATAACTGGGGAACGCCATTATTAACGGCGAGCGATAAAACAATCGCGACCGGTAAAGGATGGACCATTGTAGGATAAAACAAATAATACATAGACATTATGACAACAAATACAACGGAATTTTTTATTGAAATAATTGCAGCAGAAGGAATGGAATTATTTAATGGAGAACTAGCTGCGGGTAGAGTTACAGCTCCTATCGGTACCGATTTAAGCCATTGGATCGAAAGAGAAAAGGTTCAAGAGAGCACTACGGAAGCATAAGCTGTTTTCGATAGCGTATTCGTATCGGACAGCTTTATAAATCGGTTACCGCTAAACATGCAATAATCAGCAGCCAATAATAAACAAAGAGTAGTATAATGGGAACAATTGCAGACAAATTAACATATTTAGGACAAACGAAAGCTGAAATTCGGGATGCGATTATCGCAAAAGGAGTAACGATTCCGGAGAAAATGCCCTTTCGGGACTATGTTGGAAAAATCCGTGAAATTTCTGCCGATGGAGGAGCGGAAAATCCGCCCGAATGGAGACGCCCGGACAAATGGTTGCGCATCGATGACCGGGTAGAAGCCGGCGAACAGAAGTTTGTAGGATTACACGCGATATTTGAAGATAGTAATTTTATCGCGCTTTCGGCTACCGGCGATTATACGGTCGATTGGGGCGATGGAAAAGTCGAAAATTTTGCTTCCGGAACGTTGGCGTACCATAGTTATTCGTATGAGCATTTTGAAAAAACAGAACGTGTCCTTGGCTATCGCCAGGCGATTGTTACCGTAACACCTCAGAAGGAACAGGTATTAACGACTATCAGTTTGAAGGAACAACATCCTCAGGAGGGATTGAATTCATACAGTACCGGGTGGCTGGATATCCGCGTGAGCGGTGAAACGATTTCCAGTTTTACGATGAGTGGCGGAACGGTGTCGCACAAATATCTGGAGTCTTTTTGCTTTTTAGGATATAGTGGTATAGTCGATTATATGGCGTTTTTTGCAGAATGTACGGCTTTACAGTCGGTTTCATTAGGAGACAGTACGGCCAAAGGTGAAATTTTTAGTCAGATGTTCTATGGATGCTCAATCTTAAAAACCGTACCGGAATTTAACACGGCAAACGGAATTGATTTCAGCAATATGTTTGGCTATTGTTCCGGCTTAGAGACGATTGCATTATTGGATACTTCACGGGGATTTGATTTTAGCAATATGTTTCTAAATTGTGTTTCTTTAAAAAGGATACCCTTGTTGAATACTTCCAGTGGGACAACTTTTTCCAGAATGTTTTTATCGTGTATCGCTCTAAAAGCCATTCCCTTATTAGATACCAGAAGAGGAACCGATTTTACCTATATGTTTGTGTCTTGTGTTTCTTTGGCGGATATCCCGTTATTGGATACTTCAAACGGAATCGATTTTACCTATATGTTTGGTTCTTGTTACCAATTGGAAACCATTCCGCCATTTAATATGTCAAATGGTAATAATTTTGACTCCATGTTTGGGTCTTGCTTTTTATTGAAAAATGTCCCGCAATTAGACATCTCCAAAGGAACTAATTTCTTTTCCATGTTTGGCGGTTGTAGTGCTTTGAAATCGATTCCGTTATTGAATACTTCCAATGGAAGTAATTTTTCAAATATGTTCGGAGGATGCAAATCACTCCAATTCGTTCCGGAATTCGACACTTCAAACGGAGTTGATTTTGTCGGAATGTTCTACAGTTGTTCGGCATTGGAAGCCATTCCGGTATTGAAAATGCCAAAGGGTGTTAGTCTGAACGGAATGTTTAGCCATTGCTATAATCTGAGTAAGGCTTCACTGGCTGACATTAGAGCGTCAGTCGATTATAGAGGCTGTAAACTTTCGAGAAACGCCCTACTCGATATTTTTAAACATTTAGGATCTGGGGAAGATCGTCCTACAATAGCAATTTCAGAGAATTGGGGCGTTCGCTTTCTCACACCGGAAGATCGGGATATCGCGCTTAAAAAGGGATGGGTTATTGTTGAATAAAAAACAAGATACTTTATTATGACAAGTTTAGCAGAAATCAGTAATTGGTTTAAAACCAGTGTAAAACCATCGCAAATACAATTTTGGCTGGCATGGGACTCGTTTTGGCATAAAGAAGAGTCTATTCCACAAGCGAATATCCAGGATCTGGAAACGGATCTAAAGCATAAAGCCAGTATTAAAGGGGGAAATACCTTTACCGGAAAGCAAATTATAGAAGGCAATCTGGCGCTAAAAGGTGCTAGAACCGCAAACTTTGAAGGGTATTCGGATTCCGGTAATCCCGACAACGACAATATGTATTTTGAAAAAAAGAACCTTTTTTCGGAATATCCCGAATTTGACAGATTGTTCTTTTTTACCATTGCACCGGACAGTTTTGATATCAATATCCAAAACGAACTGATTCCCGTACGATTATCGGTCGACGGTGTTTCGAAAAATTATGTTTTTACCAAAAACGAACGCTTTAATGCGCTAACCGGTTATGGGCCTATCTGGACAATGCCAGCCCTGACACACTATTCCGATATTTATTTGGAGGGTGCCATTATAAATAAAAGCACGCCTTGTTCAGTTGCATTAAACCTGCCGGCGGAGAGAGATCCCAAAGGGAAATTCATCTACGACAATGTGGTTCAGGTACAACCCAATGGAACCTTAAAAGCGGTAAAGCCAGTAGTTCCGACCATCGGTGCGGTATTGGCTGCAAGTGCGAATACGATAAATAATACGGTTGGCTTTACAACACATGATAACCACAACAGAAACGAAATAAATGGTGAAGGTACTGTGATTGCCTACACGGCGAATGACGGATCGGATAACGACAGATATGCGGCATATCAATTGGATGGGATACGTTTTGAATCGCATTTTAACAACTCGGTATCGAAATATGCCCTGTCGGTGGTGCCTAATAAGACTCAGGGAAATGTGAATCGGGTTGAGGTAATACTACCGAAAAAAAGCGGTTACGTTCCCGTTAAATCCGAATTACCGGAATTAGGACATCGGACGATTGCTACTACAGCGTCAAGATTGACCGATTCGCAACTGCTGACCTTGATTACACCACTGGATAATAGTGGTGGCGATAGTCGGGCGTTACATACCACATTGGTCTATAACGGTGCCGTAAATGCAATCTGGAGTATCCCGACAGAAAATGCAAACAGCTACCGATATACTGTTATCAATAACACCGCAAACACGATTACCATTAACAGAACCGGTGCAACAACACTTTGGATGGCAGGAGCATCGAATACTTCGGTAACGATACCAGCAAACGGATGGACCGAAATCATCGGAAGTGACAAAGAAAACAGATTCTATTTCAGAATTTATTAGAGACAAGAATACCAGTACATACAATCCTATCCGGCTGCGAGTTAATCACGAGTTAACATCGGGTCAAAAAGCAGTATCTGAAAGTTTGAGATAACAATAAAAGTGCGACAAAAGTCCCGACACTTACCATAATCTCTAAAATAAAATAAGCAAACCAGCTTTAGAGAGAACGAATTCGGCATCCGTAACGGGAAGCGGAAGGTCTCTTGCTATACTAAATTTTATCCAATACATACCACAATATGGCAACACCACTTAACGAAATATTGCAGTGGTTTTTACAAGGTAAAAAACCAACGCAATCACAATTTGACGCAACATTCCGGTCGTTCTGGCATAAGGAGGAAACCATTCCAGCCAATAAAATCGAAGGTTTTGACCTGGAGCTGGATCAAATGGTGACGAAAACGCAGTTGGCAGAGCATCTCACCGATGCACAGGCACATACGGCTTTGTTGGCATCCAGAGAAAATAACGGAAACAAACAAAACAGTTTGACTCCCGATAACACCGGGACAAAATTTCCGACTGTTGATGCGGTTAATGGCGCTATTGCAACCATAGCCACAGCTCTTGATGCGATTAATGGACAAATAGTATAAAATGGGAACAATCGCAGATAAATTAACACACTTAGGGCAAACGAAAGCCGAGATACGGGATGCAATCATTTCGAAAGGAGTGACGGTTCCTGAGGAGACGACTTTTCGGGATTATGCCGGCAAGATCCGTGAAATAACGTCGGAGGACGAAGTAACGGATCCGCCGGATTGGGTACGCCCTAAAGACTGGTTGCCGATAGCACACCGCGTAGTGGAAGGCGATCAGAAATTCGTCGGATTGCATGCCATATTTGAAGATAGCAATTTTATTGCACTTACGGCTACCGCCGATTATATCGTGGATTGGGGCGATGGAACAATCGAAAATTTTGCATCCGGGACATTGGCGTCGCATATTTATTCGTTCGATTCTTTTAAAGGAACCGATACTTCTGGCGGTTTCCGACAGGCTATCGTTGCCGTTATGCCTCAGGATGGTCAGGCTTTGACAAGTATTAATTTACAGCGAAGACACCGACAACCTTCCCTGACGTATTATAGTTCCGGGTGGATGGATATCCTGATGAGTGGTGAAAACATGACCAGTCTTACGATTGGCGGATCAATGCTTTATCAGGGCTATTTGGAAGCATTTCGCTTTATTGGTCGTAATGCGATTACCAGTTTTCGTCGGTGTTTTTCTGCCTGTAATTTGTTGCAATCGGTTGTGATAGCCGATACGGCGAGTGCAACCGATTTTGGGTATATGTTTGCCTCCTGTTCGTCACTGGAAAAAGTGCCTTTGTTCGAGACTTCAAAAGGAGCCGATTTCGGATACATGTTTCAATCCTGCATCTCCCTGAAAAAAGTACCCTTATTGGATACTTCAAATGGAATCAGCTTTAGTAGCATGTTTGCCACATGTACCGCACTGCAAACCGTTCCCTTGTTCAATACGGCACAGGGAAGGAGTTTTAACGGGATGTTTTTAGGATGTACGACGTTAAAAACGGTTCCGCTATTGGACACGTCCAGCGGAACAGAGTTTACGAGTATGTTTTTAGACTGTAAGGCACTAAAAACAATTCCGTTGTTGAACACCCAAAATGGCATTGAATTTATCGGAATGTTTACATCCTGTACGCTATTGCGAACCGTCCCTTTGTTCGATACAAGAAAAGGAGTGGAATTCAGAGCCATGTTTCATTCGTGTAGTATTCTGGAAGTGGTTCCCTTGTTTAATACCTCGGAAGGGGTTGGTTTTAGCGACATGTTTGCCAATTGTGGTTCCCTCCGCAAAGCTTCATTTTCAGGGACTAAAAATAAAATTGACTATTCGTCTTGCAAATTCTCACAAAAAGCACTGGTCGATATATTCAAAAATTTAGCATCCGATGTGGTGTCCAAAACCATTACGATCACAAATAACTGGGGAGCGTCATTACTCACGGTCGACGAAAGAGCAATCGCGACAAGCAAAGGATGGACTATAGTAGGATAGAAATGATCCAAAGGGTTTTATAGCATGAATTACAAAATAAAATTACATCTATTGATATGGCAAGTTTAGCAGAAATAAAAAACTGGTTTAAAACCGGATTAAAGCCAACGCAAATACAGTTTTGGGCAACATGGGAATCGTTTTGGCATAAAGACGAAATAATTCCGCAATCCCGGATACAAAACCTGATAACTGACCTGGATAGTAAAGCCGAAAAAGGCAGTGGAAGCCGATTTGGTATTGAAGACAGGAATACACCAGACGATATCAATAGCAGAACAATTGATCTGAACGGAAAAAACATGATGTTTGATCATGTTGGCGATTTCAGAATTAATAACTACATCCCATATGGATATATAGAAGAACGTACCGCTCAGGATGAAGGTTTGGTCATTTTAGAAAATGATGAAGAAAATTGGTCGTGTACCATTTACAGAACCGATGGCGGTAGCATTGGCTATACACCAGACAGAGGCTATATGTATCTGTTATTGTCAGAAGACGGAGCGCCTTACACCGAGAATGGTTTCTATGCTAATTTCGATGCAAACACCAACAGATGGAGTTATACTTCGCACTTCTTATCCGGAGGGACTTTTAAATACCAGGGGTATGTAGGTGAAAAATATGCCGATATCATTGCCGGAATACCGCCTGTTATGGGCGACGGAATGGGATCGGAAGTGGTGGTGGTTGAAGACGACAAGTTGCGAAAGACTTCAATTGCCAATGTATTACCGGCAACCACATTAAACGACGTTACCGATAACAATAATGTCAGTAAAAAAAATTTAATCGTATCGCGATCCGGAACAGCTGGTGACGACGATAATTATGCCGAATATCATAGCTCCGGTTACAGGATGTATGGCGGTTATAGCAGAGAACCCAAATTCGATGTCTATATCGGATTACAACACGAAATGGGATCGGCATTTAAAGGGAGACATTTCTACGTATGGCCAGCAAGTCCAAGGCGAAATGAGCCCGGTTCCAATCCGTATATCATACCGATTACGGTAAACGGAAAGGCAGCCGATAAAGAAGGAAATATCACAATCGACGGTGGCGGTGGATCTGTATCGTCGACATGGGGATCGATTGGTGGCGAGATCGGAACACAATCCGATTTAATGCAATTGGTTAATGGAAGCAAATTTGGTGTCGGTGATGACACTATGGATGACGACCGCTGGATGGATATGGCGAACAATTCGTTTACCTATACAGATGTAAAGAGTTTTGCTTTGATGGGAAGTGGAAGTTATGTTTATGAATCCTATTCGATGCTTACATTGGAACCGATTGCGGAATATGTTCCGGTTGAGTTTCTACCAAATCGTGCCGCTATATTCAATGAAAGACGTCGTCCGATAACCGATAGCAGAAAAATTGATTTTGAATTAACGATAACAGAAAACGAAGGTGTTGTTTATACCGATTATTACTCATTTAAGAGGAGAGACCTGGGGGAAGGGGGGACAAGTTATTATTCCGACGATCAGTTATGGGAAGAAGGATTTACTGTTTCCATAGAACCGACCGGAAACTATCGATACTGGGTACAAAACTATGCCGATGTTAAAATGCAGATCCCTTCGGATTTCGGAAGGCGAGGTGAAAGAACCAAAAGAATGATGTTAATGGATGAAAATGGCAGTATTAGCCAGTCATCCGATGCATTGGTTTTAAACGATCTGTTCAAGTGGGAAATAAGAGGGCAAAAAGAATTTAAATATATAGAATATCAAAACTTTGGAGAGTATGCCAATATCGAAATCCGGGAAAATGAAACCGGAAATCCGGAATATGACCATTATACTTTTTTACGATTAAATATCGATTATGACCTATCTGAAAAAATAGGAGATGAGGTGCTGGTACGATTAGAAGTCGATGGTACGATTGGCGATTACCCGTTTACCTCAATGTACACAGGTGAAGATTGGATCTTTTTCTATGATGGGAGAATTGGAACGACTATTACACCAATATGGTACCGACAGCCATTTGTTAGACCGGTATCGGTAGCAATGGATTTGCAGGAAGGAAATCTTGCTAGTTACAAAAATGTTATCATTGGTGATGATGGAAGTATTTATAAATCAGATGTTTCGATTCCTGGATTAGACGCGGTACTGACTACAAAATCGAGCGCTCCGTTTAACAGTATTACGTTAAATAATACCAAAGATCTAACGGTCTTAAATCCGCTTCCGTATACGTCCGATCCGGGCGGTATGATGGTGAAAGCAACAACCGATAATCTGGCCGAAACGTTTTATAAACGAGATGGAATCAGTATTCAAAATACCGCTTTGGGTAGCGTGAATCTGAATTTCCCGACGTCTAGTATAAATGAAGCAACGTTCAATGTAAACCTACCGGAAAGAAACGGAACACTGGCCACGACCGATCAGATACCGACGGTTCCACCGACGCCAGGATTACAGGAAGTAATGACGGTGAATTCCATCGCATCAAAAAGAGGTTTGGTACGAATGGAATCCAAAAGCAATGATCAAATAGGACCGGGACTGGCTTACGGAAGTGCGAAACTCAATTTACACGATGCAGGAACCAGTACCAATGCCGAGTTATATGTCCGTGATTATTTCGGTTTCGAAACATTCTTGCGAATGGGCGCGCTGGATAGCGACGGACATGGAATTCAGGTAAATGCCTATAACTACGGACTGCGGAATGTAACCGATCATTCGGATAACGAATTTGACAACGATTTGAATTACGTAACCGCCGGAGGGGTAAAAAAATACATTGCCAGCAACCTGGATAAACCGGCTCCAACATCGCCGACAGATCCTGGTGAAAAGGGCGAAATACGCTATGGAACGGCCTACTTATACCTCTGTACAAGTACGAATAACTGGGTGCGGATACCGGTTGTGGGCGGACGATGGGATTAGAATAATAACCAAATAAATACAACAAATTATGGAAAAATTGAAAAGCTGGACTTTGTTCGCGGTAGTAATCATTTTGGCTGTAATCGATCAGACAACAGATGTTATGCCTGTGTTTTTAAAACAAATAAATGCACCGGAATGGGTGGGTTCTGTTTTAAGAATTTTTGTGGCCGTTTGCGGAGCACTTAAATTACGATTACAGGAACCACCGGTAAAACAAACGAACAACGAATCGGCACCAATGGTGTAGCGAGGTAGCTGTCGAAACCGGATATGGAAAGCCATCCGGTATTTTGAGGCGAATAGTAGGGTTTGAAAAAACAACTGCCGGTCTGTATTCAGACAGAGCGTTCGGGTAAAAAGAATCCGGACACGTAACGAATGGAGATCAAACCCTTAAAAATAGTACTATTTATTGAATTTAAAGGAAAATTATGGCAAGTAAGAATATTTTAAAAAATTGGTTTAAAACGGGTTTGTTTCCAACACAATCCCAGTTTTGGGATTGGATGGAGAGCTATTGGCATAAAGACGATATTATTCCACAAACTCAAATTCAGAATCTTAAAACCGATCTTGATAATAAAGCAGACAAAGTAGCTATCGGCATTCATACAACGGATACGAATGCTCATGCCGATCTATTTGCTAAGGTTGCGACTCCGTATCGGTTTTTACCGGTTTTTCCAACCGAAGATACGTCTGAATTACAGGTTGAGGCACTTAAAAATACCACGTTAAATGCCGTGATGTATATGGGGCAAATCGATATGGATGTGATTCAACTGGACCCGATAACCGGGACTTTATCGAATTGGGATTTTAGAGCAAACACACAATATATAATACTTTATACAAATCGATAATATGAAAATCAACGAACAAGGTAAAACAATTAGAACAGGAGACGACGTAATCATTACGGAGTTTCGCGGTGGTGTAAGCGCTACAGCTGTTATGCAGGTTCCTGAGGATTCTGAGACTCATATATTACCGGAAGTGGCACTTAAAAGACGTATTCGTTTTAACCCGGAAACAGGTAAATTCGAAGGTCATAATGGAATTGAATGGACTGCTCTGGGTTTTGATCAACAACTAAAAGATGCAATTGATCATGTAGCGGCGGGACTTCCTAATAAAGCAGATCTTGTAGATGGGAAAATTCCCCTTTCCCAAATTAGCGACGCACTAGTTGGGTCGGTTAATTATCAGGGCATTTATAACGCAACGACAAATACTCCGGCACTACCGGCTGCATCAGCCAATAAAGGAAAATATTGGGTGGTTAATGTAGCGGGAACGCAGCAGGGTGAAAATTATAAAGTAGGCGATTGGGTTATTTCTAATGGTACGGTTTGGGGACGTGTCCCGAAAGCAGTCGATGTGGATAGTGTACCAACAGCAGGAAGTAATAACGCTGTTTCCAGTGCCGGTGTTGCGGATGCGCTGGCTTTAAAAGCTAATACAGCCGCAGTCAATGCAGGTTTGGATTTAAAAGCAAACCTAACGGATTTGACGCTAAAAGCGAATATCATAGATCTGAATACCGGTTTAGCAACAAAAGCTAACCTAATCGATCTTGATGCCAAAGCAAATATTGCCGACGTCAACATCAAATTAGCGGACAAAATTAGTTTGATTCAATTTGAAGAAGGGTTAGCCGTAAAAGCCAGTTTAAGCGATTTGGCTACAAAAGCAAACTTAACGGATTTGACGCTAAAAGCCAATATTACGGATCTGAATACCGGTTTGGCAACGAAAGCCAACCTAATCGATCTTGATGCCAAAGCGAATATTGCCGACGTCAACATCAAATTAGCGGAAAAAATCAGCGCCATTCAATTTGAAGAAGGCCTTGCTGAAAAAGCGAGTTTCAGCGATTTGGCGGTTAAGGCTAACATCACGGATGTCGATACAAAGCTATCGGTAAAAGCCAATACAGCGGATGTTAACGCGAGATTAGCAGAAAAAATTAGTGCGGTTGAATTTGAAGAAGGCCTTGCTGAAAAAGCGAGTTTCAGCGATTTGGCGGTTAAGGCTAACATTACAGATGTTAATACCAAATTGGCTGATAAAGCGAACATCACGGATTTAAACTTAAAAGCCAGTAAGGAAGATCTGAGTTCCGGTTTGGCAACGAAAGCAAATACCACGGATGTGAATACGAGCTTGGCTTTAAAAGCGGATACGACCTATGTAAATTCTGGTTTGGCCGATAAAATCAGTGCGGTTGAATTTGAAGAAGGCCTTGCAGAAAAAGCGAGTTTAAGTGATTTGGCGGTTAAGGCAAACATTACAGATGTTAATACCAAATTGGCTGATAAAGCCAATATCACGGATTTAAATTTAAAAGCGAGCAAAGAAGATCTGAGCTCCGGTTTGGCTATAAAAGCAAACGTAGCGGATCTTGATGCCAAAGCAAATATTGCGGATGTCAATATCAAATTAGCGGAAAAAATCAGCGCGGTTGAATTTGAAGAAGGTCTTGCTGAAAAAGCCAGTTTAAGTGATTTGGCTGTTAAGGCAAACATCACGGATTTAAATTCGGGCTTGGCCTTAAAAGCAAACAAAAGTGACGTTGACGCCAAGGCTATTGAAATTCAGCAAAGTCTGGATGGAAAAGCTACTATTGTTGAGGTTAATACTAAGTTGGCTGATAAAGCCAATATCACGGATTTAAACTTAAAAGCGAGCAAAGAAGATTTGAGTTCTGGTTTGGCTATAAAAGCAAACGTAACGGATCTTGATGCCAAAGCGAATATTGCCGACGTCAATATCAAATTAGCGGAAAAAATCAGCGCGGTTGAATTCGAAGAAGGTCTTGCTGAAAAAGCGAGTTTAAGTGATTTGGCGGTTAAGGCAAACATTACAGATGTTAATGCCAAATTGGCTGATAAAGCGAACATTACGGATTTAAATTTAAAAGCAAGCAAAGAAGATCTGAGCTCCGGTTTAGCTATAAAAGCAAACGTAACGGATCTTGATGCCAAAGCAAATATTGCGGATGTAAACATCAAATTAGCGGAAAAAATCAGCGCCATTCAATTTGAAGAAGGCCTTGCTGAAAAAGCCAGCTTAAGTGATTTGGCTGTTAAGGCAAACATCACGGATTTAAATTCGGGCTTGGCCTTAAAAGCAAACAAAAGTGACGTTGACGCCAAGGCTATTGAAATTCAGCAAAGTCTGGATGGAAAAGCTACTATTGTTGAGGTTAATACTAAGTTGGCTGATAAAGCCAATATCACGGATTTAAACTTAAAAGCGAGCAAAGAAGATCTGAGCTCCGGTTTGGCTATAAAAGCAAACGTAGCGGATCTTGATACCAAAGCGAATATTGCGGATGTCAACATCAAATTAGCGGAAAAAATCAGCACCATTCAATTTGAAGAAGGCCTGGCCGATAAAGCCAGCTTAAGCGATTTGGCCACAAAAGCAAACCTAACGGATTTGACGCTAAAAGCCAATATTACGGATCTGAATACCGGTTTGGCAACGAAAGCCAACCTAATCGATCTTGATGCCAAAGCGAATATTGCCGACGTCAATATCAAATTAGCGGAAAAAATTAGTGCGGTTGAATTTGAAGAAGGCCTGGCCGATAAAGCCAGCTTAAGCGATTTGGCGGTTAAGGCAAACATTACAGATGTTAATACCAAATTGGCTGATAAAGCGAACATCACGGATTTAAACTTAAAAGCGAGCAAAGAAGATCTGAGTTCCGGTTTAGCTATAAAAGCAAACGTAGCGGATCTTGATGCCAAAGCAAATATTGCGGATGTCAATATCAAATTAGCGGAAAAAATCAGTGCGGTTGAATTTGAAGAAGGTCTTGCTGAAAAAGCCAGCTTAAGCGATTTAGCGGTTAAGGCAAACATCACGGATTTAAATAATGGATTAGCACAGAAGGAGAATATCGCCGATGTGAACACAAAACTGTCTGGAAAAGCCAATCTGGCGGATTTGGCAGCGAAGGCAAATATCACGGATGTGAATACGAGCTTGGCGCTAAAAGCGGATACAACCTATGTAAATTCTGGTTTGGCCGATAAAATTAGTGCGGTTGAATTCGAAGAAAGCCTTGCAGAAAAAGCGAGTTTAAGTGATTTAGCGGTTAAGGCTAACATCACGGATGTTAATACCAAATTGGCTGATAAAGCCAACATTACGGATTTAAATTTAAAAGCGAGCAAAGAAGATTTGAGTTCCGGTTTGGCTATAAAAGCAAACGTAGCGGATCTTGATGCCAAAGCGAATATTGCGGATGTCAACATCAAATTAGCGGAAAAAATCAGCGCCATTCAATTCGAAGAAGGCCTGGCCGATAAAGCCAGTTTCAGCGATTTAGCGGTTAAGGCAAACATCACGGATGTCGATACAAAGCTATCGGTAAAAGCCAATACAGCGGATGTTAACGCGAGATTAGCCGAAAAAATCAGTGCGGTTGAATTTGAAGAAGGCCTTGCAGAAAAAGCGAGTTTAAGTGATTTGGCGGTAAAGGCAAACATTACAGATGTTAATACCAAATTGGCTGATAAAGCGAACATCACGGATTTAAATTCGGGCTTGGCCTTAAAAGCAAACAAAAGTGACGTTGACGCCAAGGCTATTGAAATTCAGCAAAGTCTGGATGGAAAAGCTACTATTGTTGAGGTTAATACTAAGTTGGCTGATAAAGCGAATATCACGGATTTAAATTTAAAAGCGAGCAAAGAAGATCTGAGTTCCGGTTTGGCAACGAAAGCAAATACCACGGATGTTGATACAAAGCTATCGGTAAAAGCCAATACAGCGGATGTTAACGCGAGATTAGCGGATAAAATCAGCGCCATTCAATTTGAAGAAGGTCTTGCTGAAAAAGCGAGTTTAAGCGATTTGGCGGTTAAGGCAAACATCACGGATTTAAATAATGGATTAGCACAGAAGGAGAATATCGCCGATGTGAACACAAAACTGTCTGGAAAAGCCAATCTGGTGGATTTGGCAGCGAAAGCAAATATCACGGATGTGAATACGAGCTTGGCTTTAAAAGCCGATACGACCTATGTGAATTCCGGTTTGGCCGATAAAATTGGTTCGGTTGCCTTTCAACAAGGTTTGGCTGTAAAAGCGAATGCGTCCGATTTGGCCGCTAAAGCGAATGTTACGGAACTGAATGCCGGTTTGGCTTTAAAAGCGAACGCAAGTGATGTCAATGCAAAATTTGATGAAACCACGACGGTGATCCAGGAAGGCTTAGCATTAAAGGCGAGTAAGGTCGATTTAAGTGCGGGACTTGCACTAAAGGCTAGTGCTAACGATATGGATATCAAGTTTACCGAGGTGACCAACCTTATGTCTTCAGGATTGGCCACAAAAGCCAATGCCAATGAAGTCTATGGCAAAATAGATGACCTTAGTGCCGGATTAAGCGGAAAAGCGAATGTATCCGAGGTAAACGCAGGGTTGGCGGTAAAAGCCAATGCTAACGAGATGTATACGCAGTTAGGTCAAAAAGCCAATACCAACGAAGTAGATGCTAAATTTGGCGCTATGTATGAAGGTTTGGTTAATAAAGCAGATGCATACGGTACTTTAAATGTAAAAGGAGAGTTGCGACCTGGTGATGATTTGAATGATTACCGACAAACAGGTGTTTTTTCGCAAAATTCAGATGAGTATGCCAGAGAAGGTAAAAATTATCCGGAGTTTATGGCAGGAATGCTAACCATAACCCGAAATTTTACAGACGAAGTGATGTCCTATCAAACGTATCATACTTATGGAATGTCTAATAAGATCTATCATCGGGCATTTTATAACGGCGAGTGGTCACCCTGGAATTTATTGGGTGCTGGTAATGGCAGTGGTGGCGGAGATTACCTGCTTAAATCGGGTAATGAAACCAAATTCGGAAATCTGGGAGTCGAGGGTATTCTTTTGGCTAAAGATAAATCAGAGAATAAGTCATTGCGAATTGAAACATCTAAAGTCGATATTCCGAATATTCAAGGCGCAGATTATAATCTGAAAAACAGTCGCGATATCAGTCTGCAACGCCAGGGTGGTAATGTCGGAATCGGTACATCGTCACCAAAAGCGCGATTAGACGTTGAAGGAGGTGGTGTTTTTTCGGGTGAGGTAATAGCAGCTCCGGGGACATCGCCTAACAGTGTACTTACTTTAGGACAAATGAATAGGACGCCGGACGATCCAAACGAAAAAGGATTTTTAAAAGTACTTACGTTTCATTTTAACCCGGAAGGGAAGTATCAGGATTATGACCTGATAAATGCAAGAATCAAATACATAATGTACTTCAGAAGTTCGGATGGGAAGTATTTTTCACCGTATATCCTGGAACCGCATAACTACGAATTCTATGATAAAGAAGGCTTTGTCGCTTTCCAGATGGAAGAAAAGAGTTATGCCGTAGTCAATTATATAAAATAACACTTTTGAATTTTAATCAAAACCTCACAAATAGTTGCAAAACGTTGTGAGGTTTTTTACTCCAAATAACGGCGTTAAGCGGTCGTTGCAATAGCCCTGTAAAACATTTCGGATTGGGTTTCTATTGCTTACAGAAGTCTGTTCGTATGCAATTGATTTTTAGTGTTTTATTTTTTAATAAGGACCGTTTTTACGACTTACTGCAACTACTGAATCGAACGTCCAAAAAAGTCCTTTTTGCAAAAAAAAATCGTGAATTTTGAACTTCAAACATATACAAAAACAAACAACCAAAATACAATGGAGTCGAAAAAAATACAGCAATTATTTACATATCTGGAGGAAGTAATTGTCTGGAGAATTAACAATCCCTCACAGGATTTCAACACAGCATCACCTGGATTTAGTACTAGTGACCATGAAGGCTTTCCACTAGGCGACTATATCTCGGAGAAAGAGCTTGCCCGTCATGAAGTTGTCATTCTCTTAATGGCACTGATGCCAAAATTGGACCCGGCGTTATTGCGACGCATTTATTTAGAGGTACCCAATAGCGTATTATTTGATTTATGTTCAACCAATGACAGTGGCAGGCTTTTTTTACCAACTGTTGAAGCGATACAGTTTATTTTAGGAGGAAGCTGTATTACGGGGAGATTACAGGCACTACAGTATTTTGATGACTCCACTATATTGTTAAAAGATAATATCCTGAAACTGGTGACGAATCGGGATGAGACAACAGTACACAATAAAATAAATGTCACTCAGGAAGGCTTTAACCGCATCCTGTTTGGAATTGAATTATTGCCGAAAATGAGTAACGATTTTCCGGCAGAACAATTACACACCCGTAGAACGTGGAGCGACCTTATACTTCCCCAATCCACGTTAAACGAACTTCAAAGTATTGAAGCCTGGTACAATAGCAGTCATATACTCATGGAAGAATGGGATATGCAAAAAACGCTGAAACCAGGCTTCCGGGTGTTGTTTTATGGCGACCCGGGGACAGGAAAAACACTGGCGGCGAGTCTTTTGGGGAAATATACAAAACGACCGGTTTTTCGGGTAGATGTTTCCATGCTGGTTTCCAAATATATCGGTGAAACGGAAAAACAATTGGCGAAACTTTTTGACAAAGCCGAAAATAAAAACTGGATTTTGTTTTTTGATGAGGCCGATGCAATTTTTGGAAAACGAACCAATGTTCGCGATGCACACGATAAATATGCCAATCAGGAAGTGTCCTATTTGTTGCAACGAATTGAAACATTTTCAGGATTGATCATATTGGCATCCAACTATAAAAATAATATGGACAAAGCCTTTATGCGACGTTTTCACAGCTGTATTCGCTTCAATAACCCGAGACAGGAAGAGCGTTTGCGTATCTGGCAGCACAATTTGCCGAAACAATTAAATATGGAAGATATCGATCTGGAAGATATTGCCAGACGATATGAGTTAACAGGCTCAAATATTATGAATGTTATCCAGGACATCAGTTTAAAAACGATTGCTTCAAAATCGACAGATTACAAAGTAAGACTGGATGCACTACTGGAAAGTATTCAAAAGGAATATTTAAAAGAGGATAAGATATTCAGTTAAGGCTTCCCCAAAACCTAAAAAGTGGTCCTGCAATGAATCGTAAACAATCGATTTTTTCAGGAAATAAAATGTTGTATGGAGTGTAATCGTGTGGATTACACTTTGTATGGCATTCCTATAGCATCAACGAAAGAGAAAAAGAGAAGAACAGAACAATATAATTAGTAAAAAATGAACGCAGAGAAAGAGAGTAATCCGCAGAAAGTAGCGCAAAATAAAGATCAGAAACAGGCAGCGAATTCGCCTTTTTCTCTGCGCGAAACGGAGCGTTCCAATTTTCAAACGCAGGAGTCGGTTGCTGAGAATGAACAAACCGGTGCCGAGAAGAGTAGTCCACAGCCTGAAAACGCAAGTATTCCGGCTGTTCACGGCTCTAATCCTGCGTATTCCGATGGTTCCGAACAAAAATACCAACAGCTTCAGACGAGTATTGGAACAACAGGAGAATTGGATCATCCCGATACCAAGCAGAAAGAAATGGAATATCGAAGTACGCTTGGAATTAATGAATTGAGAGAATATCACGATGCAAAAACGGCAGAGGTAAAATCAGAAGATACCAAAACGACGGATCCAAAGTCGGCGGAAGCAAAACCGACCGCGGAAGTAAAGTCGGCGGAGACAAAACCATCGGGTGTCAAATCGGTTGATCCGAAGTCGGCCGAAACGCCACAAAAAGCAACCGATGAAAAGCTTGTTGATGTTTCGACTGCTCAAAGCACGGGTGATACGGCTGCTTCGGCGGAATCAGCACCTGTTATAAAAGCAGCTGATAAATCGGATAAGAAAGATGGGGAAAATGAGGCAGCCGAAGATAAAGCAGCAACAGAAGAAGTAGCGGATACAACACCGAAAACGGCTACTGCCAATCCTGTTTTTATGGAAATGCAGGGGCAGGTTGTTGAAACAGCCAAAGGACAGCGTAGACACGGACCGGCCGGAAAAGCGTCACAAGATGCGCAAGCTGCCGCAGCTTCACCGTCGAATGAACGCCAAAGTATGGCACAAGCCGGTCAGGTAAATAAAATGAGCGCACAGGAACCAGGATTGTTTAGTGCTGCCGCTTTTAAAGTCGAACTAAAAAAGAAAATTGATGGAGTAAAGCTTCCTACAAATGAGGAAGATGCGGATAAGTTCGAGAAAAATAACAACATTAAGGAGGTCAATGACAGGGCAATGGGCTCTGTAAAAAAAGAGAAAAACGCCGCATCGGGAAGTATTGCTAATACCACAGCTGAAAAACCGGATACGGCAAAACAACCGGTTCGGAATGTAGCCAAAATGCCGGTGCCGGATCACGGTAAAACACCGGGCGGGGTTAATGCAGCTAAGGCAATGCCAACAAAACGAGATGCTGCCAATATTGAAAAACCGATTCAGTCGGAAACGGATAACATTGACAGTCAGATGAAAGAGCATGGCGTTACGGATGAAATGCTGGCGAACTCAAACGAACCGTCATTCAAAGGTGCTTTAGACGAGAAAAACAAAGCCAAAGAGCAAAGTAAGGCTGCGACCAATCAATTTAGAGTAGACGAAACCCAAAAAATAAGCAAAACCCAGAACGAAGCGCAGGCACAAGCGGCGAAGCAAATTGCCGGAATGCACGGTTCCCGTAAAGGAGGATTGGATAAAGTACTTGGGAATCAGAAGGAAACGGCCTCTAAGGACACCGCTGAACGTAAGAAAATTGCCGATAACATCAACAAAATCTACAACGAAGCCAAAGGGGATGTTAAAGGTATTTTAGATGGTCTTGATGATACGGTTGCTAAAAAATTCGCAGATGGTAGTAGAGCTGCAAAAATTGCTTTTGAAAGGCATGTTGATCAGGAGATGAAAGCCTACAAAAAGCGACGTTATGGCGATTCGTGGCTGGATTGGAGAAACCTGAAGCGTGTCAAAGATGCGATGGTAGGGCTTCCGAAAGAAGTGGAACAATACTTTGTGACCGGAAAAGAAAAGTATGTTTCAATAATGGATCGCTATATTGACGATATCGCCAACATTGTTGCCAATCAGTTAAATGCCGCGAAACGAAGAATCGCGACCGGTAAGAAGGAGGTACAGAATTATGTGAACACCTTATCGCCAAGTTTAAAGAAACTCGGAGCCGCTGCGATCAGCGAAATTCAGGGCAAATTCAATGCGCTTGAAAAAGAGGTCGACAGTAAAAAAGATGCCCTTATCGATGTATTGGCTAAAAAATATGTCGAAAACATTGAAGCAATCGATGCCCGAATAGAAAACTTAAAAGCCATGAATAAAGGCTTGGTGGGTATGGCATTAAGTGCGTTAAGTGGTGTTTTTGCCTTTATCATTGAGGTGAAAAATACGCTGACAAACCTATTGGCAAAAGTGGTTGAGGTTGTAGGAGCGATCATCATGGATCCAATTGGATTCTTCGGAAACCTTATTGCAGGTGTCGGACAAGGATTCTCCAATTTTACAACGAACATCTGGACGCACCTTCAAACCGGATTCTTTGCCTGGTTAACCGGAGCAGCAAAAGGCGTTACGATTACCATGCCGGAGGATATCTTCTCGTTAAAAGGTATTTTCTCGATTACGATGCAGGTGTTGAATCTAACCTGGGACGGAATTCGTTCCATTGGAGCGACAGTCGTGGGTGAACCGTTAATGAAAGTATTGGAAACCGGAGTTGAAATTGTACAGGTGGTTCGTAAAGATGGAATCGCAGGACTTTGGGAATACCTGAAAGACCAGTTCCAGGATATTAAAGCGACAGTAATGGATGCCATTATGGACATCATTCAGAGTCAGGTTATCCAGGCGGGTATCAAATGGATTTTAGGATTGTTATCGCCGGTGGGTGCCTTTGTAAAAGCAATTATGGCGATTATCGATGTGGTGAAATTCTTCGTACAACGTGCTGCGCAGATTGCCGAATTGATCAGTGCGTTTATGGATAGTATTTCGGCTATTGCCAGCGGTAAAGTGGGCGCCGTAGCGAAATCGATCGAAAATGCGTTGGCCAAAGCCATCCCGGTTCTTATCGGATTACTTGCTTCCATCTTAGGTATCAGCGGACTCGCCGACAAGGTGTTGGGTGTGATCCATAAAATCCGCCAGCGTATTGTAAACGGAATTACCAAGTTCTGGAATTTTGTCAAGGAGAAAGGAAAAGCACTGCTTGGAAAAGTGGGGATTGGAGATAAGAAAGACAATAAGACCAAAGAAGAAAAGAAAAAAGAGAAACCGGAGGACAAGCGTACTACAGCCGAAAAACAAAAAGACCTGGATGCGGGTATAAAAGAAGGTACTGCTTATCTTAAGGCAAATAATACTATTAAAAAGGAAAAATTAAAAGACAAACTTGATGATATAAAAACAATTTATCAATTGGCTGAATTAAAACTTGTCGTAGATAAACAAGAAGAAACAGGAAAAGATACCGTTCATATTCATGGAGAAGTGAATCCTAAAGGGGAAGGTCCTAAAGTTGAAGTTGAATTAGATGAGCCACAGGGAGAATTAGCCACAGGTAAGAGCCAGAAAAAATTTGGATTATTAAAAAGTCCTAGTATCCAGAATAGGAATGGAACGTTGGAAGGAAGTGGTTCTAAATTAGCAAAGAATTTAGCAGATGATTTCCCAATAGGAACAAGAAGTGATTATGAAGCACATCATATTGTGGCTACTTCATCAGCAAATAAAATGGATATAATGAAAGCTGCAGCAGAAAGTGGATACGATATTAATCGTACGCAAAATGGTGTTTACCTCCCAAATGACTACGATCTTGCTGCAAAAGTTGGAAGACCAGCCCATACTGGTAAACATATAGGGAAATACTTTGATACTGTAACTGACTCATTGTCAAACATACAAAGTGAAGCTATTAATGCAAACTCTAAAAATAAACCTTGGACAGAAGAGATTCTTATCTCTAAAGTTAGTCAAATCGAAACTTATTTGCGTGGAAGATTGATGGATATGAAAGATCCAATGAAATTGCAAAAGAAAGATAAATTAAAACCTGCAGATCCAAACCCGAAAAAGAAAACTTTTTAATAAATTAGCATTTAAAATAAAACGATTACATATGAAATATTATATTTTTCGACATGACTGGGATTGGGATTTATTAAAGAGCGAAGAGCCTTTTGAACCGTATAGCGGTAAACCAATAAATTTTGGAAAAAAATTAGAAACTTTTCCCAAAGTTTCCCTCTCTTTTAAATCAAAACTGTTGCCTGATTCTATACCTAATGTAAATAATTACATAGTATTTAATCAAAATATTATTTCTTTATTGAAAGAAAAAGGTGTAGATTATATTCAATATTTTGATGTAGATGTTGAAAACAAAGAAGGGAAAATTGTTTCTGATAATTACAAGTGTTTAAATATTTTGAAGATTGTTGATGCTATTGATTTTGAAAATTCCAAATTGAAATGGAGTGATCTAGATGAAGGAGAAACAGAAGAGGATCGATTTATTTTAGGAGTGTTGGATTTAAGACTCGACTATTCCAATATTGATAACCTACCTTTGTTTAGATTGAAAGGTCTTGAGAACATGTTGGTTTTTAGAGAAGATTTAGCACAAATCATAACAGACAGAAGATATACGGGATTAGAATTTTATCAGGCAGATGGATACTATTCTTAAAAGGATAGTTGTAGAGGATCTATAAAACAATAAAAAAGCGAAGCTTCTCGAGGCTTCGCTTTTTTTATGTTTTTTAAATTGACATCCAATACGTCAGAAAATTATTACCGAGTAAAATATTTACCATGCCTTATTGATGCGGATTGTAAAAAAATAAGGCATTTTGTGTTTTTTTAAAGAAAAAATAATAGTGTAACAAGTCGGGTGGTTTTCGTTGTATAAATAAAATTTTTAATAAGGTTTTTGTAAGGTGTCTATTTTAGTTAGTTGTAGTTTATCAATGAATAAATAAGCTTTTTACTAGAATATAGAAACATTCTTTGTACAAAAAAGAATACTTTTACACCTGCTTAATCCTTTTCAGCGCCCAGTGAAAGGTCAGCTTAAGCCTACAAGTAAATTGTAATTGTTTGGTTATATATTAAAGTCTTGAAAATAGTTAAAACCTTTTTTACTGCTTTCTCACTACTACTGCTTTTATCTTGTGCTAAAGATAAAAAGGGAAGCATTGACGATTCCGAAATCCGGGAACGTTACTTTAACCTTGAAAAGATAGGTTGGAAATCCAAAGTCTACAATCAAAAAGTGGATAAAATGGACTTTACCGCAACCGAAGTTCCCATTCAGTATTATCTGTTAAAAGACAAAGGGAATGAAAATTTAGTTTTTGTCGATTCCCTATACGAACAGAACAAACGCGAGCGGGTTATCGAATTCACATTCCAACAGGAAAACGAAAAAGATATTTTAGATTCCGAAAATACCGGTATTCCCTATGCGGAAGGGGTGAAATACATGTCGTTTGCCATTGAAAGGGATTTTATGATGGTGGTCAATCAGAAAGATACCATTCCGTGTGCAGCAGCCTTATTCGAAAGAAGCTATAAGATCACACCCTATCAGAAAGTGATGTTGTTCTTTTCGAATATCGATCCCAACGCAAAAATTCAACTTATTTATAAAGATAAGCTTTTTAAAAAAGGTACCCTGAAATTCCAGTTTAAAGATCCATTTACAGAAATAGCCTTATGATAAAGTAAATCCGAAACAGCAAGTTTGCTAAAGTCGTCACATGGTATTTAGCGTTGATGGTTTTTGTCGAAATCCAGATCGCGCGGATTTGTAATCCGTGGAAATAAAAACAGCACAACCTATTTTCGCAAGTCTCCTTGCGGCTAAACAATAAAAACACACACGCTCACGGGCGTGTTTTTTTGCTTTTACGGCCTATACCACCAACGCTATTTTGGATGCTATTTTGACCGTATTGTCCTTTCTGGGAATAATTTAGAAGCCTAACTTTATGTAAATTGATAGACATAATCCAGTAAAAAATAGTAACTATGTCAGATTTTGAAACTGTAGACAAAAAAGTGCACCAGGGAAAAAACATCTAACGTTTTCGGGAAATGTTTGGAATCAAACAGGAAGCCTTGGCTTATGAACTGGGAGAAGACTGGACGCAAAAAAAGGTATCATTATTGGAACAACGGGAAACTATAGAAGCGGATATTCTGGAACAGTTAGCCGAAACACTAAAAGTACCGGTTGCGGCCATAGAAAATTTAGACGATGAAGACGTTATGAATATTATTGGAAATACATTTCACGATAGTCCTGTAGGTAGTAATCAGGAAAACAACATTAGTTGCACCTTTAATCCTATAGATAAAATAGTAGTACTATACGATGAAAAGATCGCTTTATACGAACGGATGCTACAAGAAAAGGATGAAATAATTGAACGAATGGAACTACTTATAAAAAATAGAGAATAGCACCTAGAGTAAATTTCCTACGGTGCGATCGCACGGGTTTCTAGGTTGGACGACGCGGATTTGTAATCCGTGTCCGTAAATATGTACAATGTTGCAGATTTGTAATCCGTGATAATACTACTTTGATTGTTTATAGGCGCATAGATCACTTCTTTCGGGTGTTTTAATGGAGCGTTGGGATTAGCTTAATTTTACGCTTGTTCTTGAAGCCTAGAGGCGGAATTGCGTTCCCGGAAATAGAGAAAGGGTATAAAACAAAAAAGCTCCAAACTATGTTTGGAGCTTTTGTACTCAAGGCGGGACTTGAACCCGCACGAACATTACTGTTCACTGGATTTTAAGTCCAGCGTGTCTACCAATTCCACCACTCGAGCATTTCTTGGTATCGGCTGCAAAGGTAGTATTATATTTTAATTCTGCAAGCTTTATTTGTGATGGATTGCCTTTAAATTTCAGGGTTTTTTGGATGAGGCTGAAAATAAGTACCGTTAGCGGTCAGAAAAAGGAAAAATAAAGTGTCTAAAAGAATACGTCGACAGTAAAATCCAGTACTTCGGCTTTTTCGACATTGCGTTGAATTTCTTCAATTCCCTTGGCAATCCGTAATTCGGTTGTAAACTTCCGACTGGTAGCGTAGATATGATCCTGAATTACGACGCGGAAAAAATATTTTCCACCCGGTGTTTTAAACTTTAAAAATAAAGTATCGGCATGATAGAGTTTTAGCATCTGAATATCGCGTACGCAGCCGACTTTCTGATTATGGCTCGCGCCGGTCAGGATGATCTTTCCTTTCCGGGAAGTATAATTAAAGCGGTATTGTCCATTTTCTCTTTTGGTGATTACAAATGCCCCCATCTAAATTTGTGCTGTTTTTTAAGGACGGCAAAACTAACAAAAAAGTCCCTAATTAGGGACTTTTTACTATGCTTCTTTCTGCATTTCTTTCTTTTTTGTCAGGTCATTTTTAACATAACTTGATTTGCAATTCCAACCGCTTGAGCATGATGCGGATAAAACAGATACAGTAATAATACCTGCGATGAATAATTTTTTCATGGCGTTTGTTTAAGTAATTATAGTGGTTTATTTTTTTATGATGAATTCTACGCGACGGTTCTGGCTTTCCTGTTCTTCTGTACAATTACCGTTGCATTTAAATTTTAGTTGCGATTTTCCGTAACCTTTGTAAGCCAAGCGATCTTTCGAAATACCGTTGTTGATTAAATAATTGTAAGTCGATTGTGCGCGTTTTTCTGATATAACCATGTTGTATTCCGATTTGCCTTTGGAATCGGAGTGCGCATTAATGCTTATTTTCATCTCCGGATTGTCGCGTAATACGTCAAGAATCTTGTTTAATGATAATTCCGATTCTTTTTTAAGGGTCACTTTATTAAAGTCGAAATAGATGTTTTCAATCTCAATGGCGCTATCGGTTACTTTGGCTTTCAACTGACTTAAGTCGATTTTGCCGGTATAGTCCATGCTATTGCCGTTAGGTTTGAAATAATGGGTATTCGATTCGTAACCTTCTTTCGATGTCTCGATAGTGTAGTCTACCAATGGATCCATCTTAAGTCCGAATTTCCCGTTATTGTCCGATTTAAGTGTTTTGATGATGTCACCAAATTCATTTTTAACAACAACTGTAGCGTTTGGTAATGCTGTTTTGGTTTTGTTTTCTTCTACTACAGCGTTGAAATTCTGTTCCAATACAACCAGTTCGAATTTGTAAATATCAAAGTCGGATTTGTCTGCTTTTCGGTTGGAAGAAATATAACCTTTGTTCTGGTAGCTAAATGTAAAAGCAATCTCATCATTATTGGAGTTGATTGTCTCACCTAAGTTGGAACGGTTGATAAATTCATTGTTTACCGATGAAACACGGAAAATATCAAAACCTCCAAAGGTTTCGTGTCCGTTGGATGAATAATATAAGTAGCGGTTGTCGCCGGTTACATACGGGTATTTTTCATCTTTGGCGGAGTTAACCGTTGGGCCAAGGTTGGTAACATTGGTTAAAGTACCGTCGGTCATAACATCGGCACTATATAAGTCGTAACCGCCAAAACCACCTTTCATATCGGATGAAAAGTATATTTTCTGACCTTTAGGTCCCATAAATGGGGTTTCGATCGAATAGTTCCCGTTGATTGCCAATGGTTGAATGTCTTTCCAGAATCCTTTTGCTTCCAAATCAAGCGTGGCTTTATAAAGCGAAAACTGTTTGCTGTTGTTTTCTTTAGAACGGGTTAGGTAGATGGTTTTCTCGTCTGCCGAAAACGTTACACCACCTTCATTACCGTCGCTGTCCAAAAGCTTGGAGAAGATTACCGGGCGTGATAGGTTTCCGTTTTTGTCGAATTCAACACAGAACAGGTTGTAGTTTGGTGTATTGGTTTTCGGGTCGATAGAAACATTGGAAAAACCTCTTTTTTTATTGGATAAGATGAGGTACTTATTCATAAAGAAGGCGGTGCCAATTTCTGATAACTCACTATTAACGCCGGCGTCATAAGTGGTGAAGCTAAAACCGTTACTTTGTGGTATTTTTATGTTTTTATTAAAATTGCTTTGTCCTTGAGCGAATGATTGTAGGGAAAAAAGCAATGAAAAAACAAAAAGAGTGGGAGATTTCATTTTTGTTATATTGTCAGTGTTTATACTATATTGGTTTGATAATGTCACGAATATAGACTCGATTATTATGATTGCGTTAATAAATCTTTAAACAGACGTAAAAAATCGATAAAATGCACGGATGTAAAATTAGGATTACATTATGCGGATTTTACGCCTTTTTAAGAAATAACAATTGCGGGGTGAAATGTGAAATTTTAATTGCGGTTATTTCAGTAGTTTATCTGTTGATTGTGTGGTAATTGCATTTTATTTTTGTATGGAAAAACGGATCGTTTTGCCGTTGTAGTCGTTCGTCTGTTGTGAAGAAAAAATTAACTTTTGATGCAATAATTGCGGATTTGAAAAATGTGTGTTTGAAACATCTGTTTTGTTTGAAAATTAGAGCGAATTTTCTTAAAATATTTATTTTCACGACATTGTGAAAATTTCAAAACACAAAATTTGAAGGGTGTTTTCCCTTGTAAGGGGTGTTGTGATTTTGATTTTGTAGGTAAATGAGGTTGTGATAAATAATGTATTCGAAGGGTAGCGCTTCGATTGGATCGGATTTTGAGGTTGTAAAAGCTATGTGTTGATCGGGAAAATACCGGTTATAGGGCTAATTAAAAAACAAAAGAATAGTGGATTCCGAAATCAAAGTTGGTTGCTATGGTAATATTAGTTGTATTGACTGTGAAGTGGCAAATCTTGATGAGATCCCGATAGGTGTGTTGGTTAATAAGGTGGGATTGGGTATTTAAAGGAGTCTTGTTAAAGGGGGGTCTGTTGCCTTGGACTGATTTCTGGAGGGAGATATGCGTTTGTTTATAAAATAAAAAAAAGCTCCAAACATTGTTTGGAGCTTTGTACCCACTGTGGTACAATTATCGAACCGATTCGAAGCCGATCTTGGACAAATGGAGTCACTTTGGGTCAATATTCAGGATGAAGGAGGAGAAGAGGTGTTCGATGTACTGTCAAGTTCCGAGGTGATGAAGTGAAAAATTACTATTATTTGTTCGAAAAATTGGTGTTTAAAATAGAGTCCGGGATAAATTTATCTCGGATTTTTTATGGGCATTATTGAGATACAAAATGGAAATTAATTGATATAGAGGTGGATTATAGCTGTTTTTATTTTAAGAAGCGGAACCATTGAGGATGTGACTTGTGTAGTATTTCTACTTAATTAAAGAGCCTATTAATACTGATTTTAGGTTGTTTTGTGGAAAACCAGAATATTGTACTGATTTTTATTTTAAAATTTACGCTGTTTAGATTGAATGATTAATAATAAAGGAAAAAGGTATTTACTCATTTTGGTTTAAAAAAATGAGGTAAAAACGTAATTATAGATTGTCAAATTTTTGAAGTATTATATTTAAGATGAAAAGAATTTTTACTCTTGTTGTTTTGGTTTACTCATTGCTTGGATATTCACAGATTCAAAGTAAAATACAGAAAATAGTTAAAGTAGTCGAGCCTCAAACATTTTATTTAAATGGTGGTGTTAGAAATATGATAGGAGGAAAATCAAGGACAGGAATCAAGATTGATTTACCGCCTAATACTGTAGAATGGTATTATGTTTTTACTACAGAACCGAATAAAAACAGCCAACAAAATATTCAGTTAGAGAAACAATTAATTCTCTTGTTGAGAACTGTTGGTTATTCTGCCGATTTTTTAAGATTTATAAAAGTTCCTGTTGGACAGGGGCTTGTAGATGTTTTTTTAACAGATAGAAAAGGGTATGATACGTTCTTCGAGAAAGATGCTTTCGGAGGATGGGTATACAATGCCCCAAGTCATTCTATTGAAGGTTCAGGGAAAAATATGCGAGAGGGAAAAATAAAGATTGATGATATTAAAAATGGAAGTCATTTTCTTGTGATAAGAAACACATCGAGTACAACTGGTATAAATATAAAATTAGAGGTGGTTGCGGTAGTGGAAGAGACTGTGGTTGATATGAGTAAATGGGATAAAAAGAATAAAGATATGCTGTTTAATACATTGAAAAAAGAGATGAAAGAATCGTATCCTTATTATGCGGAGGATAAAATTGAAGAGATTTCCAGTTGTGTTATGACAAAAATGATTTCCCAAGTGAAGCCTGCTGATGTTAACGAATTAGCGGAATATGAATTAAAAATGATTTTTAAAAAATATTGCACAGAATGTATTAATAATTAGAATAACTTTTTGGCTGTTCAAAGCCTAAAAAAGTTATTGCCAATTTTAGGCCTAAGCGGAGAAATACTAGCTTAAAAATTAAGAATACTGTCTAGTCAATGCTAGTCAATGGGGCGCAGCGTAGAATAAATAATTAACTATATAGGAGAACCAAAAATCATGAAATACAAATACCAACTTATTCTTTTAGGGGAAAATGAAGAGTTTTTTAAAACTCTAGAACCAGAGTTGAGAAAAGGCTTTGATGAGCTAAAAATTATTTCTGACGCTTTAAAAGTAATTAGAGAAGAAGATATTGATAATGAATATTCGGGAGGGCAGCCTGCATTTGTAATATATGCTGGGCATAAAAATAACATGACCGGACGTCAATTAGAAATTTTAGAAAAACAAAAGCTTGATGGCAATATAATTTTGCCTGTTTTTGATAAAAGTTTTACTGATGAAATGCACGATATTTTATCTAATCAAAATGGTGTTACTCATAACGATAATCTAAAAAAAATAAAAAACATTGTTCTTGAAGGTTTTGAATTACTGAGAAAAAATAGAAAATTATTTATTTCATATAAGCGTGCAGAGTCTAGTAACATAGCTATACAATTATATGAATATTTAGAAAAGAATAATTTCGATGTATTTATAGATACACATTCTATTGATAAAGGTGAAGAGTTTCAAGAAGAACTTTGGCATCGTATGACGGATTGTGATTTAATCTTGATGTTAAATACAAAAGAATTCCTAAATAGCGATTGGTGCAAACAAGAATTGGATAAAGCTCATTTAAAGAGAATCGGAATTGTTCATCTACTTTGGCCCGATTGTGACTTTGTGGATTTCGCACATATTGCCCAATCTTTGAAGTTACACTATGAAGATTTTGAAAATTCACCTGTTGCTGATGTAACAAAAGGTAAATTGAAAGATGACATTTTATCGGATATTATAGATTTAGTTGAAAGTTCAAGAGCTAGAAATTTGGCTTCGCGTCAAGATTGGTTAATTACTGATTTCACTCAAGCGGCAAATGATAATAAGGTGGAAGTCAACCTTCAATTTAGCAGATATATTACTCAGAAGTTAGATAATGGAAAATTAAAAGTCTTTATACCTACTGTGGGAATTCCTCAATCTATCAATTGTCATAATTCACAAAAACTTATTGAACAAATTGAGAAGAGAGAAATTGAATCCATCACGTTATTATATGATGAATTATCAATACGTAATTATTGGTTAGAACATTTAGACTGGTTAAATGACTATCTAAAAGTAAAAACGCTTAAGAAATCAGACTTTAATGTAGTATTTTCAAAATAAAAATTAGGTATGAAAAATATATTTTTATCAGCAAGTATTCCTTTGCCAGAAAGACATCCTAAGTATTATGATACAGCAGATATAATTGCTATTAGAGATGCTGTAATAGCTTTAGCAAGTATTGTTATTGGTAAACATAAGATTATTTGGGGAGGACACCCTTCAATAACTCCGTTAATAAATTTTGTTATTGAACGAACGATTCAATATAGATTGGGTAATACTATAAATGAAATGTCTTCAGTAGAACAAAAAAACTATCTCTTTCAAGAAATTAAAAAAGAAATTCAGAAACATGTAACAATTTATCAATCAGAGTTTTTTAGAGATAAGTTCCCTGAAGATAATGAGAAGTTTAAAAATATAGTGTTTACCGAGAATAAAGGCGATATACATAGTAGTATACAGGAAATGAGACAAAAAATGTTGTCAGAAAATGATTTTGTTGCTGCTGTATTTATCGGTGGTATGGATGGTATTGAGGTTGAATATAAGATGTTTAGAGAACGACATCCAACAGCATTGATATTACCAATTGCTAGTACGGGTGCTGCTACAAAAATTGTTTTTGACAATTTGGTTGATGAAGATGAAGCAAAGCATGAAAGATTTTTAAAAGACTATGGGTATATGTCTTTATTTCAAAAGTATTTAATAGATAATATTTAGTATTATGACGAGAAAAGTATTTTATAGTTTTCATTTTGATAATGATAATTGGCGAGCAGGGCAAGTTCGTAACATCGGTACAGTTGAAGGAGATAAACCTGTTAATGGTAATAAATGGGAAGAAGTCAAATATAAGAGTGATGCTACAATTAAAACTTGGATTGATGATAATCTAAGAGATAAATCTTGCTTGATTGTTTTGATTGGTGAGAAAACCAGTGAACGAAAATGGGTAGATTATGAAATAAAGCGAGCGTGGGAACTTGGTAAAGCTGTTTGTGGAATTTATATTGATAGACTAAAAGATGTCTATGGTAATCAATCTGCTAAAGGAAAGAATCCTTTAAATAACTTTGTACCTGTTTTTGAAACAGATTATCTTTCCAGTGAGTACGCTTATGATGATATAAAGAATAATATTTCAAGTTTGGTAGAGAAGGCTATTAGAGTTAGAAGTCAATATGTTTAGAAATGGGAAGAAAAGTATTTGTATCATATAAATATGGAGATACTCAAGTTCAAGACTTGAATATTTATGAAGATGGTTGGTTTGGGCAGAGGGTCAAAGTAGAAACTAAAGCTCGCCATTATGTAAATGAATTAACTAAGATATTAGACAGCGAAGATCACATATATAAAGGGGAAGATGATGGCGAGAGTTTAGCAGGATTTAGTGATGAAACTATAGCATCAAAATTGAGAGATAAAATTTATGACAGCTCAATAACAATTGTATTAGTTTCAAAAGGTATGAAAACTTATGATGCAGAAAAAGATCAATGGATTCCTTGGGAGATTTCGTATTCTTTGAAAGAATTTACTCGAGGAGATAGAACCAGTTTGTCTAATGGGATAATAGCAGTTGTTATACCCGATGAGAGGGGAAGTTATAGTTATTTTTTAAACAATGATTCAGTTTGCAATTGTACTAATTATAACACACCGTTCCTTTTTCAAATTCTAAGAGACAACATGTTTAATAAAAAGGAATCCGATACATATGTTTGTTCAAATGGTTCGATTATTCATAGAGGAGAGTTTTCATATATAAAAGCAATAAAGTGGGAAGAATTTAAATCTAATCCAAAATTTTACTTAGATAAAGCTATTGAACTACGAGATAAAAAGGAAGATTATAACATAATTAAAACCGTAAAATAACATGGGCTTTATAACAGAAACAGAATTAGCAAATTACCGTAGTCAAACTAAAACCTTTTCCGCTGATAATATAGTTTCACTAAATGAAAGTTATTCAAGAGATCGAACACGTCCAATGATTTTTTTATCTCATAAGCATGATGAGCAAACTATTTTACAAGATGTAGTAGCGTTCCTAAAAAAAGAAGGCGTAGATGTATATGTTGATTGGATGGATTCATCAATGCCAGCATATACAAATGCAGAAACGGCTCATAAACTTAAAAATAAAATTAAAGTTTCTGATAAGTTTATATTATTAGCCACACCAGATGCTATTAATTCGAAATGGTGCAATTGGGAATTAGGATTAGGTGATGCAGAAAAATATATTGACCACATAGCTTTGCTTCCTATAGATAAAACTTATGAAACATTTAAAGGTGCAGAATATTTAGCAATTTATCCATTTATAGATTTTGAAAGAGGATGGGATAAATATTCTGATGGTAGATATATACCAAAAGGATACTATGTAAAATATAGACTAAAAGAGGGTGGTTACAGATTGGTATCATTAAAAGACTGGCTAAAATCTTAAGTAATCATATACTAAAATGGGACAAGCAAAGCGAAAATATGTAAGAGAAATGAGAAAGCTAAGTAAAAGCTTAAAAGAACCACTTTTTCAAGTAGCATCTCTCATGCCAAAAGATTTTACAAATAAGATATTTATTGATGAGTTTAAAACATTTTATAGATTTTTATGGGATGATTTAGAAGCTAAGTATATTGAATATAAAAGAATGGATGAAGGACGAAGAAAAAAAGGATTACCTGAAATATATTTTTTCCCTTCGCCGGCTGATTATATTATAAAAAGAGCTCAAAATCTTAGTAATGCCCGATTCAATCATGCTAAGGGTGCTTGTCAACCGGATGAAGAAAATTTTACTAAACGTGAAATGTTAATTCAAGAAAATAATAATAAAGTTGTTAACCGTCGAAATAAATTAGAAAGTAATTTACAATTAGTACAAGAAGTTACTCCTACATATACTAACTATTTTATTAAAGAATATTTTTGGCTTAAACGTAATAAACCCGCTGATGTTACATCTAGATATGTATTATTGCAAGAAGCTTCAAAATATAAATGTACAAGCACAATAGTATTTTTACATAAAGTGAATGCTTCTGAAAGAAATTTTCAATTAAGACATTTTGCATTTCTTACTCTTCAAAAATTTGGAGAAAAAGAGGTCAGACTAAGAAAAAATAGGAAAGGAAAAAAAAGAGTTGCAGATCATCTATTTCCTGCTAAAATTGAATCGCCATCAGAATTATTAAGTCATATATACAACTCACAATTGGAGAAAAATAAAAAGTACGATTTATTTCTATCTCATAGCTCAACGAACAAAGAGTTATTATTAATAATTAAATCTATATTAAATTCATTGAATTTTAATGTTTATATAGATTGGATTAACGATAAGGAAAGTTTAAAAAGAACTTTGACCAATGCTGATACTGCTCATGTAATTATCGAAAGATTAAAATCTTGCAACTCTTTAATGTTTGTATATACACAAGATAGTTTAAAATCACTATGGACACCATGGGAAATAGGATATTTTCATTCATTAAAAGGTAAGATATGTGTTTATTACCCCGATGATATTGATGAAAGTATGATTCCAGCATATATCAATATTTACCCTAAAGTCTTCTTGAAAGAAAACGAATTTGTTGTAAAAATTAATGAGGGTTTTTTACCTATTAATAAATGGATTAATTTGTAGATATTCTAATAATGAAATATCCAAAAACCCAATTAAACAAGCTTTTATTTGTCTTCTGGAAACAAAGGGCTATCAGTATATCAACGGAAAAGAACTGGTCAGAACTTCCAATCAAGAAGTTTTACTCAAAGATGATTTACGAGTTTTTCTATTAAAACGTTATCCTGATTTAGAGCCATTACTTTTAGATAAATTTTTCTTTTGTTTGGATCTTTAACATATAGTTTCATGGAGCTACTATTTGATTAGTATGACTAAGATATAGTAATGAAGGCTAATCAAATTACGTATTTCCACGTATTTTATAAAAGTAAAAGGTGTATTTAGAAAATAAAAAAGTTATCATTGATATTGGCTAATTTTAAAATTTGAAGAAAAATCAAATATACTGAAAACCATTATTGTGTGCGATTGTAATCAAGGGTTGAATTATCTCCTTGTGTCTGGTATAATCAAAACGAATCGTGTTGTCCACTAACGGAAAAATACTTACATACTCTTCAAGAAATCGGTTTTTGGGCTGATGATGATTAATGATTTCAAATCCTATTTTCTGAATGTTAAAAAAATGATCATAGTGTTTTTCTAATTCAGGAAGTTTGTCGCTTTTGAAAGAATTATATTGTGTATCTACCGGAACAAGATTCCATATTAGATCATGTGTGACGAAAGCATATGGGACAAAATGATCCAGGGCATATTTATCGATGTGTAGTTTTTTATTTGTATAGATACAGTCAATCGTGCCTAATTCGTTAAAAATAATATCCC
>Ga0206118_100152_pt1 | contig 73888 bp, 60 predicted proteins | sample 3A20Ametagenome_FD_177999 | JGI IMG/M metagenome (GOLD analysis project Ga0206118, IMG submission 177999) | Enriched microbial communities from leaf-cutter ant dump, University of Wisconsin, Madison, United States - 3A20A | ecosystem: Environmental > Terrestrial > Nest > Insects nest > Nest dump... | reverse complement strand
GCTCGACGCGAATCATCCGGACCGTATCCGGCTCGTAAACGCGCTCGACCGGTCGCTGCTCAGGATCGATTGGTCCTACCCGCGTTCGGAAGCGTTTTATGCCTCGGTGAGCGAAGCGCGCGATTCGCTTCGCGCCGATCTGGCCGCGATCGAGAAGCATTCCCGCGTAACGGTCACCTGCATCGGCCATACGCACATCGACGTGGCCTGGCTATGGCGGCTGAAGCATACCCGCGAGAAATGCGCTCGTTCGTTCTCGACGGTGCTGCGTCTGATGGAGATGTTCCCGGATTACGTTTTTCTGCAAACGCAGCCACAGCTCTATGAATACGTGAAGAACGATTTTCCCGACATCTACGAGAAAATTAAAGAGCGCGTCCAGGAAGGCCGCTGGGAAGCAGCCGGGGGCATGTGGCTGGAAGCCGACTGCAACTTGACGTCGGGCGAATCGCTCGTGCGCCAGCTCCTGTTCGGTACGCGGCTGTTCCGCGAGGAATTCGGCTCCGAATGCCGCTATTTGTGGCTGCCGGACGTATTCGGATACAGTTGGGCGCTTCCGCAAATTTTGAAGAAATCGGGCATCGATACGTTCATGACGACGAAAATCAGCTGGAGCCAGTTCAACCGGATGCCGCACGATACGTTCCGCTGGCGCGGCATAGACGGCTCCGAGGTGCTTACCCATTTCATTACGACGCCGGACGAGCACGACAGCCCTTATTACACGTATAACGGGGTCGTCGAAGCGCAGATGGTCCAAGGGATCTGGGACAATTATCGCGACAAAAACATCAACGAAGAGCTGCTGCTGTCGTACGGTTACGGCGACGGAGGCGGGGGCGTCAACCGCGAGATGCTGGAGATGCGCCGCAGGCTGGACGAGATGCCGGGTCTGCCCCATGTGAAGACCGGAACGGCCGACGCTTACTTCCAAGGGCTTCAGGAGCGCGTGGCCTCGACCGACCAGTATGTCCATACCTGGGACGGCGAGCTGTATCTGGAATTCCACCGGGGCACCTACACGAGCCAAGCGTACAACAAGCGGATGAACCGCAAGCTGGAGCTGAGCTATCGCGAGACGGAGTGGCTGGGCGCTTATGCCAGCTTGCTGACCGGCGATTGGTCCGCTTACCGTCAATCCGACTTGAACGAAGGCTGGAAAATCATTCTGCGCAACCAGTTCCACGACATTATCCCGGGCTCCTCGATCAAGGAAGTGTACGAGGACAGCACGAAGGAGTACGCGGAGGCGGAGCGGACGGTCGACGCGGCCTGGACGCATGCGGCGGACGCCGTTCTCGCGCCGAAGGCGGAAGCGATTACTGTGTTCAACTCCTCGCCGTGGACGCGCTGCGATCTGGCGGAGATTGCGGTGGCGGAAGGCATGGGCGGCGGAAAATGGAGCGATGCGCAAGGCCGGACGCTGCCCGCAGAGCGCAGCGGAGACCGGTGGACGGTGCGGGTCGAGGTGCCGGCGATGGGCTATGCAACGATTGGTTTTCACCCTTCGGCGGGACAGGAAACGCCGGAGACGCCGGAGACGCCAGAGACGCCGTTCCGTTTCGAGGCGTCGGGCATCGATACGCCGCATTACCGGATCGAATGGAACGAAGCCGGACAACTGACCGGATTGTGGGACAAGGCCGCCGGGAAGCAGACACTGGCGGACGGAGAGCGCGGCAACGTGCTTCAAGTATTCGAAGACAAGCCGCTCATGTTCGACGCGTGGGACATCGACATCTATTATCAGCAGAAAATGCGCGAGGTGAGCGACCTAAGATCGGTAGAGCTGATTCATGCCGGTCCGCTGTCCGCCTCTGTGCGCTTCGTATGGCAATACATGAATTCCACGATCTCGCAGGTCATGCAAGTCTACACCGAGTCCAGGCGCATCGACTTCGCGACAGAGGTCGACTGGCAAGAGCGTCAGCAGCTTCTTAAGGCGGCGTTCCCGGTCGCGGTGCGTTCGACGGAGGCGACCTACGACATTCAATTCGGGAACGTCAAACGTCCGACGCATTGGAATACGAGCTGGGATTGGGCGAGGTTCGAATCGGTCGGCCACCAATGGGCGGACCTGTCCGAGCGCGGCTACGGCGTCAGCCTGCTGAACGATTGCAAATACGGCTACGACATCAAGGGGCATACCATGCGTCTAAGCCTGATCAAGTCGGCGATCGAGCCCGATCCCGACGCCGACAGAGGACGTCACGTCTTCACTTACGCGCTGCTGCCTCATCAAGGTGACTGGTACGAGGGCGGCACGGTTAAGGAAGCATGGGCGCTCAACAATCCGCTGAGAGCGTGCGCGGGAGCGATGACCGTCGATTCTTCCTCCCTGCTGAGCCTCTCCTCCGATCGCGTCATGATCGACGCGATTAAGAAGGCCGAGGATTCCGACAGTCTGATCGTCAGGCTGCACGACTATTCCGGCATGCGGGATCGCGTAACGCTGTCCAGCGACCTGCACATCGTCTCCTGGCAGGAATGCGATCTGATGGAACGGCCGATCGGCGAGCCGCAAGCCGGCGACCGCGTCGAGTTCAACCTGCTGCCGTACGAGATCAGAACGTTTAAGCTCGATATTCGGGCGCGATAAGGAGAGAAGAACGCGATGAACGACGATTACAGCCGTTATCCCGAGGCGATGCGGCAGTTGTTCGCAGAGGCGGACGGCAAGCTGGCCGCGCGCCCGAAGCTGCGGGACATGTTCAAGCGCTGCTTCGCCAGCACGCTGGAGACGACGACCAAACGGCTGGAGGACGGTTCGACTTTCGTCATTACCGGCGACATTCCCGCGATGTGGCTGCGCGATTCGAGCGCCCAGGTGCGTCATTACGTAACGCTGGCCGCCGCGGACGCCGAACTTCGCGACTTGATCGAAGGGGTTATTCGCAGACAGACGATGTATATCGGCATCGATCCTTATGCGAACGCGTTTAACGAGAGCGCCAACGACGAACGGTACGACGAGGACAACACCGATCTTAACCCATGGGTATGGGAGCGCAAATACGAGATCGATTCCCTCTGCTACCCTGTGCAGCTCAGCTATTTGTACTGGAAGGCGACGGGGAGGACCGAGATATTCGATGAACAATATCGGTCCGCCGTCCGACGCATCTTGCAGCTATGGGAGACGGAGCAGCATCACGGCGAGCAATCCTCCTATCGCTTCCAGCGGTTCGACTGCCCGCCGACCGATACGCTGCGCAACGGAGGGCGAGGCATGCCGGTCAACTATACCGGCATGACCTGGTCGGGCTTCCGGCCAAGCGACGACGCATGTACGTTCGGGTACTTGATTCCCGCGAATATGTTTGCGGCAGTCGTACTCGGATACGTCGCGGAAATCGCGGACCAAGCGTATCGGGACGAGAGACTGAAGCGGAAGGCCGAACGGCTCAAGGAAGAGATCGAATTCGGCATCGAGACGTACGGCACGTTCATTCACCCGAAATACGGGAAAATGTACGCCTACGAGACGGACGGATACGGCAACCACCGTCTGATGGACGACGCCAACGTACCCAGCTTGCTGTCGATTCCGTATCTCGGATACAGGCCCGCGGACGACGAAGTATACCGCAATACGAGAAATTTTGTTCTCAGTTCGGACAATCCGTATTATTATGAAGGCAAGGCGGCTAGCGGAATCGGCAGTCCGCATACGCCGGATCGCTATATTTGGCACATCGCCCTATCGATGCAAGGATTAACGACGCAAGATCCGGCGGAGGCCATGCGGCTGCTCGATACGCTGCTGGCTACCGATGCGGATACCGGATTTATGCACGAGGGTTTTCACGCCGATGACCCGCGTCGCTATACGAGGCCGTGGTTCGCGTGGTCGAACAGCCTGTTCGCCGAATTCGTGCACGGCTTGATGCGGCAAGGAGCATTCGACTGACGAAGGGAAGGTTATCTATGCGCCGAACGCTGGTTGCGGCCCATACGGGCTGCGGAATTCATCCTGACAATACGATGGCTTCGTTCCTGGAAGGAATGGAGCTGGGCGCGGATATCGTCGAAGTGGACGTGCGCGCGACCCGTGAGGGCCGCGCCGTCCTGCTGCATGACGATTCTCCGTATTTGCGCACTTGCGACTACGAACAATTGAATGAACCGGCCGTCCGGCAGAAGCTCGATCCGATCTACGCCGAGCACGAAGTCGCCACCTTGGAGCAGGTGCTGAGGCTATCGGCGCCGCACGGCACGAAGCTGAACCTGGATCTGAAGTCGGTCGACAGCATCGAACCGACCGTCAAGCTGATTCGGGAGTTCGAAGCGCAGAGCCGCGCGTTCATTACGGGCTGCTCGGACCGCATGACGGAACTGTATCCGGACATCCAAGTGATGAGGAATACGCCCGACGCGCTGACGATGGAGCAGATGGAGCGTTACGGCGATTTTGCGGAGTCCGTATGCGCGGACGCGCTTCGCGCCGGATACGCGGGATTGAATATGAACGGCTTCACCTGTCTGCCGCCGATCGTGAAGCAGGCGCATGCCGCAGGATTGAAGGTATGGGTATATACGATCAACGAGCGGCCGCTGATGGAGTGGTTTCTCGGCATGGGCGTAGACGCCATTACGACGAGAGCTCCGAAGCTGCTGCTGGGACTCGTCGGCGGTGCAGAAAGTGAGAAACGGGTGTAGCCAACGCCCCGGATATCTGATATAATACACTCATGGTAAGCGCTTTCTCTTGAGTGGGCGCAATTTTTATAAGTCGATATGGTAACGTTTCCAGATGGGGCGGAAGAAAGTGTCGCACACCGGGTGGACGGGGCCGGAATGTTGAATCTCCGTCGATTTTTTACACAGGATTTACATTCGGTTAATCCGATAGGGTTGTTCGGATCGTTCGAACCGACTATGATCGACTTGCGATCATTCGTTGCAGGAGTAAGCGGTTCCGTCGAGCGCTCGAAGCAAAGGTTGATTACATAGAGGAGGAGGGGCGATCAACAGGTAAAACGAGTTGCAGCATCGATTATGGAAACGATACCAGATTAACCTTGGAAAGAAGGTGATTCCCGCCTTATGAAGCAAACGAATATCGCGCCGAAGATTCGCGTTCCGCAGCGAACGCTGTGGAAGAACGTGGCGAAGCATCGGTACTTATATTTCATGGTGTTGCCTTGTATCGTGTTTTTCATCGTATTCTCTTACATTCCGATGGGCGGGCTGCTCCTCGCTTTTAAGGACTACAAATTCAACAAAGGCATTCTCGGAAGCCCGTGGATCGGGTTCGATTATTTCGAAACGTTCTTCAATTCCTACCAGAGCGGAATGCTGATCAAAAACACGCTGATCATCAGCGGAATGAAGCTGTTCCTGTACTTGCCGTTCCCGATTCTGCTAGCCCTGATGTTCAACGAGGTGCGGAACAAGTGGTTCAAGAACATCTCGCAGAGCATCCTGTACTTGCCGCACTTCATTTCCTGGGTTGTCGTCGTCGGTCTCGTTCAGCGCATTCTCGCGCCCGACAACGGCTTGTTGAATCAAGTTATCGCCAATATGGGCGGAGACGGAAGCACGTTCTACATGATGGACCCGCAATATTTCTACCAGATCATGTTCGGAAGCCATCTGTGGAAGTCGATCGGCTGGGATTCCATCATCTACATGGCGGCGATCGCGGGAGTGAACTCCGATATGTACGAGGCGGCCAAGATCGACGGAGCCGGCAAGCTGCGGGAAGTGTGGAGCATTACGCTGCCTTCGATTACGCCGACGATCGTCATTCTGTTCATTCTGTCGCTGGGCAATGTTTTGTCCGCCGGGTTCGACCAGCTTTACTTGCTTCGCACTCCGGGCAACATGCATCTGGCGGACATCCTGGACACCTACATTATTCAGATAGGTTTGCAGGGCGGGCAATACGGCTACGCTACCGCAGTCGGAATGATGCAAGGGGTTATCGGTCTCGTTCTGGTCGTTATGGCGAACCGCATTTCACGCAAAGTTTCCGACACCGCTTTATGGTAACGATTCCATGCCAGAACTGTTTTCGGTGAAAAACGTCCCAGACGTATTTCATAAAACAAACTATCGAAAAGGGGAAATACGCGTGAACAAGAAATGGGCAAAGTTTTTGGCACTTCCTTTGATGGCGGCTATGCTGCTTGCGGGCTGCTCCAACAGCAATAACGGCGGCAACGCCTCCGGGAACGCAAGCGGCGGCGCTTCGGTCGCTCCGGAAGACAGACCGGCGACATGGATCGCCGACCGTAAAATTAAAGGGCTCGTGTTCATGGGCACCGACGATTACACGGAAGACATGAATCCGGAGATCAAAGCCGAGATCAAAAAAAGAACGGGCATCGACTTCGAGATCGAAATCATGAAAGCCAGCAAATCGATCGACGGTCTCGTTGCGGGCATCGCAGCCAATGACTTGCCGGACTTCATCGCGTTCTACCTGAACAACAGCGGACGCCCGGAAATGCAGGTCGTGCTGAAAGCGGCGCGCGAAGGCATTTTCACCGACCTTGCTCCGCTTATGAAAGATACGAAAGTATACAGCAAATATTTGCAGGACGACTACTTGCCGAATGACACGAAATACGGCGTTATGTTCCGTCCGGAATTCGACGGTTCCGCTTATTTCATCCACATGAACGTTAACCGCCAGAGCGGTTACGATTCCCGTAAGTACGTCGGCGGCCCCTACATCCGCAAGGATATTGCCGAGGCGTTGGGCGTCGATCCGCGCACGATCAAGACGACGGACCAACTGTACGAATTGGCGAAGAAGATCAAAGCCGGCGGCTTCAAGGACAACAACGGCAAGGACGTTGTGCCGATCGGTCCGAACTACTGGGGCGGTCAGGAAATCGGACGTCTGTTCGCCGATCTGGAGTGGGGCGAGGACGGCCAGTGGATTCGTCCGGACGACCAGGGCAAGGTGCTGCACGAGTCGCAAACTCCGAACGTGCTCAAGAAGGTCGAATACGTGCAGAAGCTGCTCGCGGAAAAGCTGATTCACCCGGAATTTTTTACGGTGGACGAGACGCAGGCAACGGAAGGCGCGCTTAACGGCACATGGGGAATTATCGCGAATACGCACAACTATCAGGATTACAACCAGGATATGCACTACTTGCCGCTCGGCCCGCTGAACACGCTGGACGGCGAGTATCAGATGCAAGTCGCGTTCAAATCGGGCTACTCCGCATGGGCGATTCCATCTACGACGAAGAAGCCCGAGGAAGTTATGCAGTTTGCCGATTACCTGTCCAGCCGCGAAGGCAAGCTGCTGTGGATGTACGGTCTGGAAGGCCGCGACTATACGCTGGGTGCCGACGGGTTCCCGCTTGTGAAGCAAGAGGTTATCGATCTGAAAGCCAACGATCCGAATGCGGCCAAAGCTCTGGGCTTCGGCGGCGTAAGAAACTGGTGGGGCGAGCTTCTCGGCAGCACCGACATCGACAAGATGGCCGACTTCGGCGAGATGGAGTACGGCGAGAAGCTGCAGGAGGCGACAAGCCAGGGCGCGCTGGAAATCGCCAAGTATTGGGATTGGGATGCGAAGCGCCAGCAAGCCAACGTCTTCGACGCTTATTCGCCGAACGCCTTCCTGGGCGAATTCAGCAGAGGCGCAGAGCTGAAAGCCGCGTTCGACAACTACAGAGACAGCCTGGTCAAGGCCTACTACAGCAAGTCGCTCGACAATGCGAAGCAAGTGTTGGACAGCGCCCTGAAGCAAATGCAGGCAGCCGGCCTCGACGAATACTTGAAGCTGGTCGAAGAGAAAAACGCAGATCCGCATACGAAAGTATCGTTCCGCGCTTCTTATTAAGATTTTCCCGTAACCAATCGAGCAGGGCGGTTTTACCCGACCGGGTAAAACCGTCTGCCTTCCAGAGGAGGGGAGTAAGTGGTCAACGAATTTTATAAGATGAGCGCAGGCGAGAGAATATTCAAAGTCGTCAACTATTTGCTGATTGCCGCGCTGTGCTTGTCGGTCATCCTTCCTTTCCTGAACATTACGGCGTTGGCCTTTAATCCGGGCAAGGATGCGGAAAGAGGCGGTATTTTCTTCTGGCCGCGCATCTGGTCGCTGGACAACTTCGAGAAAGTATTCGAGGCGTCGAATATCGCGACCGCGTTCGGAATCTCGATTTTCCGCACGTTCGTCGGCACGGTGGCAAGCGTATTTTTGACGGCGATGGCCGCTTACGCCTTGAAGAGCAAGACGCTTCCCGGCGGGAAGTTTCTGATGATGTTCATCTTCTTCACCATGTTGTTCAGCGGGGGCATTATCCCGTATTATATGTTGTTGAAAACCCTCCATTTGACAAACAACATCTGGGTATACGTCATCCCAAGCTTGTACAGCGCCTGGAATCTGATCATATTCCGCACCTTTTTCCAGCAGATTCACCCGAGTCTGGAGGAGTCGGCGCGCATCGACGGCTACAACGATTTCTCGATTTTCGTCCGTATCATCATGCCGCTCAGTAGACCGGTCATCGCCGTTATCGCGCTGTTCAGCGCGGTCAATCATTGGAACGACTGGTTTACCGGCGCGTTCTATGTCAGGTCCGCGGATCTTCGTCCGCTGTCGACGCTGATGCAGGAGATGCTGATGAGCACCGAGGCGATGCGGGACACGCTGGAGCAGGCGGCTGGTTCGTACAAAATGATCGATCGCATCCAGGTGACGGGCAACTCTCTGAAAATGGCCATGATCGTCGTCGTCGTTACTCCGATCGTAATGATCTATCCTTTCGTTCAACGTTATTTTGCCAAAGGGATCATGATCGGTTCAATGAAGGAGTAGTTTGGGAGAGAATAGGGGAGAGCGACTATGAAAATACGGAATCCTTACGTTCGGAAGGGAAAATGGCTCAAGGGAAGCTTTCACAACCATACGACGAACAGCGACGGCTGGTTTCCGCTGGAGACGGTGTACAAAATGTACGGCGGCTACGACTTCCTGGGCATCTCCGATCACGACAAAATCACGAAGCACGAGGGCGAGCGGGAAATTCCGACCGTGTTCGAAGCAATCGAGGTCAGCAGTCGGCAAACCCATATGCTTCTCGTACAACCCCCGCATACGATCCTGGACGGTTACAGCAACGAGTTCACGATCGATAATTACCAGCGCTTCGTAGATTTGACGGTGGACAGCGGCGGCTTCGCGGTGCTCGTGCATCCGAACCGTTTTTTCTCGAACTATTGGAAGTTGGAGGATATGCTCGCGATGGATCGCTATCTCGGCGTTGAAGTGTACAATGGCGACGGCAATCCGGAATACGATATCGCCTTCGACAAGTGGGATGCCATTCTCTCCGCAGGCCGCACGGTATGGGGCTTTGGCAACGACGATTCCCACGTGTACGGACAGGAGAAGCGGGCCTGGAACGTGGTGAGGGCCGAAGAGAATACGACAGATGCGATTATCCGCGCGATCAAGGACGGCAACTTCTACGTCTCGACGGGGTACGGCTTCGAAGATATTTGGGTCGAAGGCGATACGATCGTTGTCGATCTCCGTTCGAACGAACTGCTGGACAAAATGTACAAGTACGTGACGTTCTTCGGGAAGGACGGCAGGGTGCTCCAGGAAACGACGGGCCGGATTTCGCAGGTGCGGTACGAATGCCGGGGCGACGAGGGCTATGTGCGCATCGCAGCGTATCTGGAAGGCGGTTATTCCGCGTTCTCCCAGCCTTTATTCGTAAAAAAGGAATAATCAGACAGGATATGGCGGCTGTTTCGGCGAATTGAGCTTGTTGGATGTTTTTTCAGTCATTAACGAGGTGAGCGAGATGCAGGTTAAAATCAAAGACGTGGCCAAAAAGGCGGGCGTGTCCGTGACGACCGTATCCAGGGTGCTGAACGGGGAGAAATACGTCAAAGACGATCTCAAAGCCAAGGTGAACCGGGTCATCGAAGAACTGGGATACGCTCCGAGCCAGATCGCCCGCAGTTTGGTGCGCAAAAAAACGAACCTCATCGGAGTCATCGTCCCTGATCTAACGTCCAGCTTCTATTCGACGATTCTGAGCAGCATCGAGGAACGGGCGAGCGCCAACGAATACAATCTGCTCGTCTGCAACATCAGCGAAGATATCGACAAAGAGTACAAGTACTTAAACGTGTTCCAGGAGATGCGGGTCGAAGGCATCATTATTATGCACGAGAAAATCAACGAGCAAATTCGCGCTTTCATTCATAAAATCAATACGCCGGTCATATTCTCCAGCGTTAAGCCGATGGACCAGAAGTTCGTCTCGGTCATCGTCGACGACTACGCCGCCGCTTACGAGGCGACCCGTTATTTGATCGAGCAGGGGCACGAAACGATCGGATTTATCGGCGGGGACATGCGGGACGTGACGTCCGGCCAGAACCGGTACAGCGGCTATCGCAACGCGATGTCGGACTTCGGCAAGAAGCTCGTGTTCGAGCATATCCGCTTCGGCGATTACAAGGTTCAGAGCGGTTACGATCAGATGAAGGAAATGTTGAGCGCGGGCAATCCGCCTTCGGCGGTATTCGCGGTCAGCGACGACATGGCCGTCGGCGCCATGAACTGCATCCGGGATCACGACTTGCGGGTGCCGGAAGACATTGCGGTAATCGGCTTCGACGGAAGCCAATTGACCGAGCTTGTTCGTCCCACGCTCACTTCGATGGAACAACCGATCCACCAGATGGGCAGGGTGACGATGGACGTACTGCTGAAGCTGATCGCCGGCGAGACGCCTCCGGAAGGCGACGTCGTGCTGGAGCATCGCCTGGTCGTTCGCGAGAGCTCGCGCAGCCGGGCCGAACAGACAGAAGAGAGAGCTTAAAACATGGATTGGGAAAAAGCAAGCCAACGGGGAAGTGACAACTGTGAAACCATATGACGCAATCGTAATCGGCGATGCCAACATCGATCTGGTCGTCGCGGGGTGCGAGGAAATTCCCGGACCCGGACAGGAGGTATTCGTTCCCAACATGACGCTGCACGTCGGCGGGGGGGCGGCCTTGTTCAGCCTGGCGCTGGCCAAGCTCGGATTAAAAATCGCATTCAACGGGATTCTCGGGGAGGACGGTTTCGGACAATTTGTCCGGAATCAATTTTCTCTTTATGGAATCGATACCAGATATATTCGTTCCAGCAGGAAGAACAACACCGGAATTTCCATCGCCATCAACCCGGAGAAGGACCGCTCATTCATCACTTACGCGGGCACCAATTCGGAGATCAGCCTGAAGGAGCTGGACATGGACAGCGTCTCCTCGGGGCGGCACGTTCATCTGACAGGCTACCGCGGCAGCTACAATCATCGGGAATACGTGGACATGACGCGGAAAATCAGGGCGCTGGGACTGACGACCTCGCTCGACGTAGGATGGGACGACACCGGAGAGTGGTACGACGGCATCTTCGAGCTGATGGGCGAGGTGGACGTCTTCTTCATGAACGAAGTCGAGGCGATGAACTACACAGGCCGCTCCTCCACGGAGGATTGCCTGCGGGAGCTGTCCCGACACAGTCGCCATATCGTGCTTAAGCTTGGCTCCAAGGGGGCCGTCGCGGCGGTCGGCGGGACGACGACGTACCGTTCCGGCTTTCCGGTAACCGTCAAGGACACGACGGGCGCGGGCGACTCATTCAACGCCGGCTACATTTACGGATTTCTGTCCGGGCAAGACACGGAGCAGTGCCTGCTGTACGCGAACGCTTGCGGCGCGATGTCGGTCAGCCAATACGGGGGCAACACGGGGACGCCGGACGGCCCTGCGCTGGAGCGGTTCGTCGCCGAGAAGATCGGCTGCACGACGGACAGTTGGGAAGTTGTACGCTGAGAAGCCGGGATGACGAGCAGTTGGGAACTGTTCGTTGAGAAGTCGGGATGACGAACAGTAGGCAAGCTGCGCCTTGAAGAGGGCAGGACAGATTAAACGGGTTTCTGCCGGCTGAAAGCCGGTAAGAGGGGTTCCAGACGAGGAGGAGAACGCATGAGCGTCGATTTGAAATTCAACGAGGACGGCACGTTTAAGATTGTGCAGTTTACGGATATGCATTTCGGGGACGACAAGGAGGAGGATCGCGTCAAGGACGGCCGGACGGCTGCGTTGGTCGAACGGATTATCGCGGAGGAGAAGCCGGATTTGATCGTGCTGACGGGCGATATGATCTGGAGTCACGGCGTTCCCGATCCGAAGGCGAGCTTCCGGCGGGCGATCGCTTCCGTCGTCGCTTCGGGCTTGCCTTGGGCGGCCGTATACGGCAATCACGATGCCGAAGCGGGCGTGACGCGAGAAGAACTGATGGAGATCCAGCAGCAATACGAGACATGTCTTTCCGTTGCCGGCCCTGCTGACATCCAGGGGACCGGCAATTATGTATTAACGGTACGGGGAAGCGGCGCTGCGGGGAATGCCGAAGAGGATGCGGCGGCGCTGTACTTCTTCGATTCCGGCATTAACGCCCCGGAGCCGATCGGCGGGTACGCCTGGATTCACCCTGATCAGGTGAACTGGTATACGCGGCAAGCCCGGCAGTTGGCGGAACGGGCGGGAGCGGGGAGAGGAACAGGGTCGCCGCTTCCAGCGCTCGCCTTCTTCCACATTCCGGTGCCGGAATACGACGAGGTATGGAACGCCGGGCTGGCGACGGGCACGAAGGAAGAGCGAGTCGAGTGTCCGAAGATCAACACCGGGCTGTTCGGAGCGATGGTGCATATGGGCGACGTGATGGGCACGTTCGTCGGGCACGACCACGACAACGATTACTGCGGTACTTTGCACGGCATCCGCCTCTGCTACGGAAGAGTGACGGGCTACAACTGCTACGGCAAGCTGCAGCGGGGCGCACGCGTCATTCGGTTGACGGAAGGCGCGCGGGATTTCGAGACGTGGATCGTCGAGGCGGACGGAGGAATCGTGCGATGAACTTCGAGCTCGTCGAGGCGTGGAGTGGGAGAGCTGCGGGCGTCGGGTTCGATACGCTGGTCGTTCCCGTTTTCGCGGAAAGCTTGGAACGGATGCCGGCAAGGCTCGCGTCGCCTAAGCTGCTGCCCCGGATGGCCGACAGGCATGAGACGACATGGCTGTACGGCTCCGGCGGCCAACCCGACGTGCTGCTCGTCGGGTTGGGCGAAGCGGCGAAGTACGGCTCGCATGCGCTGCGAGACGCGGCGGGCGATGCAGGCCGCGCGCTGCTGCGGGAACGGCGTTCCGCGGCTGACGTAACGTTCGATGCGATGAAGGCCGTCGATGCCGGTTACGACGTCGATGCCGAGACCGTTGCGGCTTGGGTGGAAGGCGCGCTGCTCGGCGCCTACTCGTTCGACAAGTACAAGAAGGCGGCCAAGGCACGGGAAGATGTGACGTTCCGGCTTGCGGTCGGCGTCGATGCGGAGTTGGCGGAGTCGATTCGTATCGGACGAATTAGGGCGGAGAGTACGATGTGGGCGCGCGATCTGATCAACGAGCCGCCGAACCGGCTGCGCCCCCGCGATCTGGCGGCAAGGGCGCAGGAGCGTTTTGCGGATACGCCGGCGCAGGTGACCGTCTACGAGGGCGAGCAATTGGAGCAAATGGGCTTTGCTGGCGTCGATGCGGTCGGCAGGGGAAGCGAGCATCCTCCGGCGTTTATCGAGGCGCGCTATTGTTCGGATGCTTCGAAGCCTTTGGTCGCGCTGATCGGCAAGGGCATTACCTTCGACACGGGAGGAATCAGCCTGAAGCGCGACAACGATATCAGCGATATGCGGATGGATATGGCGGGAGCGGCGGCGGTGCTGGCCGCGCTCGACATTCTCGTCCGCAGCGGAGCGGCCGTCAACGTGGCGGCGCTCGTGCCGGCGGCGGAGAACAGTCCGTCGGGCGGCGCGCTGCTGCCCGGAGAAGTGATCGCCTACGCGAACGGCTTGACCGTGCAGGTCGGCAACACCGATTCCGAAGGGCGGCTGGTTCTGGCGGACGCCTTGATTCGCGCCCATCGCATCGGCGCGGAACGGGCGATCGACGTAGCGACGTTGACCTATTCCGTCATCGGCGCGCTCGGCTCCAGGGTGGCCGGCATTCTCGGCGACGACGAGCTGGTGCGGGATATTCGAGCCGCGGGCGAGCCGTTCGGCGAGCGCGTCTGGCAGCTGCCGCTCGTGGACGAATACGAGGCTTACTTGGCGAGCGATTATGCGGATACGAGCAATATCAGCCGGGTGGGCGAAGCCAGCGCCATTACGGCGGCCTTGTTTTTGCGCAAGTTCGTTCATCCTGCTCTGAAATGGGCGCATATCGATATGAGCGGCACGAAGGAAGCGTCGTCGGCCAAAGGACAGCGCGCGGTCGGAGCGACCGGTTTCGGGGCGCGGATGCTGGCCGAATATGTTGCGAAGAACAACTAAGCCGGGGGAAGGCAGGAGACGGGAATGAAAACGATACGCTTAACGATGGCACAGGCGCTGCTGACCTTCTTGGACAATCAGTATGTGTCCGTCGACGGACGCGAAATCAAGTTCGTGCGCGGCGTCATGGGCATTTTCGGTCACGGCAACGTGACCGGGATCGGCGAAGCGCTGGAACGCAGCCCGGGCGGATTGCAGTACGTGCAGGGCAAAAACGAGCAAGGCATGGTTCATGCCGCGACGGCGTTCGCCAAGCAGAACAACCGCACGCAAATCTACGCTTGCACCTCGTCCATCGGACCGGGAGCGCTGAACATGGTGACGGCGGCGGCCACGGCGACGGTTAACCGGATTCCGGTGCTGTTGCTGCCCGGCGACAACTTCGCCTCGCGGCAGCCGGACCCGGTGCTGCAGCAGCTGGAGGTTGCCTCCGACTATACGATGTCGGCGGTCGACGCTTTTAAGCCGGTCTGCCGGTATTGGGACCGGATCGTTCGTCCCGAGCAGCTGATGACGGCCGCTCTTCAGGCGATGAGAGTGCTGGTCGATCCGGCGGATACGGGCGCAGTTGCGCTGGCGTTGCCGCAGGACGTTCAGGCCGAGGCTTACGATTACCCGGCCGAATTTTTCGCCAAGCGGGTGCATCGCGTCGATCGGCGGCCTCCGTCGAAGGAGGCCGTTCGGCGCGCGGCCGCGCTGGTCGCGGAGGCCAAGCGGCCCCTGATCGTTGCGGGCGGCGGCGTGCACTACTCGGGCGCGACCCGGGAATTGCGCGAATTCGCGGAGGCGTTCGGCATTCCGGTCGCGGAGACGCAGGCCGGCAAGAGCGCGCTGCCGTGGAATTACTCATTGAACATGGGAGCGCTCGGCGTGACCGGCTCGCTGTCCGCCAATCTGCTGGCAAAGGAAGCGGATCTGATCATCGGTGTCGGGACGCGTTATTCCGACTTTACGACCTCCTCGAAGACAGCGTTCCGCCCCGGAGGAGCCGCAGTGCTTAACGTGAACGTGAACGCCGCGGATGCGCTCAAGCTGGATGGAGAAGCGCTGACGGCAGATGCTCGCGAAGGTCTGCTCGCTTTGCGCGAGGAATTGGAGAGGCGAGGCTATCGGGCGCAGTATGCGGAAGGAGAGTTGGATCGGCGCAAGGGCGTGTGGGACCGGGAAGTCGACCGGCTGTACGGAGACGAGCATCCCCAAGGCTTGTCCCAGACGCGGGCGCTCGGCGTCATCAACGAGACGATCGACTCGTCGGCGGTCGTCGTCTGCGCGGCGGGCAGCCTCCCGGGCGACCTGCACCGGCTATGGCGCTCGTCCGAGCCGAAAACGTACCATATGGAATACGGATTTTCCTGCATGGGGTACGAGGTCAGCGGCGCATTCGGCGTTGCGCTTGCGGAGCCGGACCGGGAAGTCTACGCGGTCGTGGGCGACGGGGGCTACCTGATGCTGCACTCCGAACTGGTGACAAGCCTGCAGGAGAACCGGAAAATCACCGTTCTGCTGTTCGACAACCACGGCTTCCAGTGCATCCACAACCTGCAGCGCGGTCACGGCAGCGACGGCTTCGGCAACGAATTCCGCTACCGTTCCACGCAGACCGGCCGCTTGACGGGCGACTACATGCCGATCGATTTTGCGGCGCATGCCCGCAGCCTCGGCGCGAAGGCTTACAAAGCCTCGACTCCGGAGGAGCTGAAGGAAGCGCTGCTTCGCGCGAAAGCCGAGACGATATCGACGCTGATCGAAATTCCGGTCGTGCCGGGAACGAACACGTCCGGCTACGAATCGTGGTGGCGCGTCGACGTCGCCGAAGTGTCGGTCTCGGACAAAGTGGCGAAAGCCCGTGAGGCCATGCAAGCGAAAACTCGGGAAGCGGGGCCTTACTGATATGAGCTACATGACATTCGACAATTCCAAGCAGACGGATTTCGTCGCGATCGGCCGGCTGTGCATCGACTTGAACGCCAACGAGATCAACCGTCCCATGGAGACGACGTCCACGTTCACCAAATACGTCGGAGGATCGCCGGCCAACATCGCCATCGGCATGGCCCGCCTGGGATTGCGGACCGCATTCGTCGGCAAGGTGGCCGACGATCAGATGGGACGGTTTATTGCCGGGTATCTGGAGCAATGCGGAATCGAGACCTCCGGCGTAACGACGGACCGGACGGGAGCTGTGACGGGGCTGGCGTTCACGGAAATTAAGAGTCCGTCCGAATGCAGCATTCTGATGTATCGCGATAACGTCGCCGATCTGAAGCTGCGGCCGGAGGAGGTGCCCGAGGAACTGATCGCCGGGGCGAAAATGCTGCTCGTCTCCGGCACGGCGCTGGCGGCCAGCCCTTCGCGCGAGGCGGTGTTCCTGGCGATCGACTATGCACGCAAGCATGGAGTCGCGATCGCTTTCGATCTGGATTATCGGCCGTACACTTGGACATCGGACGCCGAGACGGCCGTCTACTATAATCTTGTCGCGGAGAAATGCGACATCATCGTCGGCACAAGAGAAGAGTTCGACATGATGGAGCGGTTCGAGCGCAATCCGGAGCGTCTGGACGAGATCACGGCGGCCAAGTGGTTCAACTATGCGGCGAAAATCGTCGTCATCAAGCACGGTAAGGAAGGCTCCATCGCCTATACGAAGGACGGAGCTTCCCATCGCGCGGTCAGCTATCCGGCGAAGGTGGTCAAGACGTTCGGAGCCGGCGACTCGTACGCGGCCGGATTTCTGTACGGGCTGATGCAGGGCTGGGACATCGCTCGCTGCATGTCGTTCGGGAGCGCGGCCGCGTGCATCGTCATCTCCAGCCATAGCTGTTCGGACGCCATGCCTGGGGTTGAGCAGGTTCACGATTACATCGCGCGCTGCGAGCGCGGAGAGATCACCGCTTCCTAGATTATAGAAGAGAGAGGATTGAAACCGATGACCAATCATACCGAATCCGCCGGTACCACGGCGCTCAGCAACTACATCGGCGGTAGATGGGTACCGTCCGCGTCCGAATTGTCCGAGCCGGTGTACAATCCGGCAACCGGAGAAGTAATCGCGCACGTGCCGATCTCGACCAAGGACGAGGTCGACGCGGCGGTTCGCGCGGCTCAGGAGGCGTTCCGGACATGGAGCCGCACGCCGGTGCCAAGACGGGCCCGAGTGCTGTTCAAATACCAGCAGTTGCTCGTAGAGCGCTGGGACGAGCTCGCGCGCATCATTACGCAAGAGAACGGCAAGAGCTACGCGGAAGCTTACGGAGAAGTTCAGCGCGGCATCGAATGCGTCGAGTTCGCGGCGGGCGCGCCGACCCTCATGATGGGCAAGCAGCTTCCCGACATCGCCTCCAACATGGAGTCGGGCATGTATCGCTATCCGATCGGCGTCGTCGGCGGTATTACGCCGTTTAACTTCCCGATGATGGTGCCTTGCTGGATGTTCCCGCTGGCGATTGCCTGCGGGAATGCGTTCGTGCTGAAGCCGTCGGAGCGAACCCCGCTGCTGGCGCAGCGGCTGGTCGAGTTGTTCGCCGAAGCGGGACTGCCGGACGGCGTGCTCAATCTCGTGCACGGCGCACGCGACGTCGTCAACGGCATTCTGGAGCATCCCGGCATCGCGGCCGTCTCGTTCGTCGGCTCGCAGCCGGTGGCGGAATACGTCTACAAGACGGCCAGCGCACAGGGCAAGCGGGTTCAGGCGCTGGCCGGCGCCAAAAATCATTCGATCGTCATGCCGGACGCCGACCTCGACGCGGCCGTCACGCAGATCGTCAACGCGGCGTTCGGCTCTGCCGGGGAACGCTGCATGGCCTGCTCGGTCGTCGTAGCCGTCGGGGACATTGCGGACGGGCTCGTCGACAAGCTGAAGCAGGCGGCGGACGCGATCACGATCGGCAACGGACTGGAGCAGGGCGTGTTTCTCGGGCCGGTCATCCGGGAGTCGCACAAGGAGAGAACGCTCGGCTACATTGCGGCGGGAGAGCGCGAAGGGGCGACGCTGCTGCGAGACGGACGCGAAGATTCGGCCGTCGGCGGCGAAGGCTACTTCGTAGGCCCGACGATCTTCGACGGGGTACAGTGCGAGATGAGTATTTGGCGCGACGAGATCTTCGCTCCGGTCCTGTCGATTATGCGGGCGGAATCGCTGGAGGAGGCGATCGACATCGCCAACCGCTCCGACTTCGCCAACGGCGCCTGCCTGTTCACCGTGAACGGCAGCCATGTGCGGCAGTTCCGCGAGACGATCGACGCCGGCATGCTCGGCATTAACGTGGGCGTTCCTGCGCCTATGGCGTTTTTCCCGTTCTCCGGGTGGAAGAAATCGTTCTACGGGGACTTGCATGCCAACGGTGCCGACGGAGTGGAATTTTACACGCGCAAGAAAATGGTGACCGCCCGATGGTAAAACGGGGGACCGGCCATCGATTTGCGGGGAGGGAATGTCGGATGAGCAAGTTGATCGTAACGCCCGCATCCGCGCCGGGTGTGGACGGAAGCGTATTGGCCGTTACTCCGGCTTCGGCGGGCTGGAAGCATGTCGGCTTCGAGGTATTCCGCCTGCTTCCGGGGCAGACGATGAGCCGAAATACGGGAGACAACGAGGTCTGCCTTGTGCTGCTGAGCGGCAGAGCGGACGTGCGGACCAACCGTGAAATATGGGTGGGCATCGGACAGCGGATGAACGTATTCGAGAAAATACCTCCGTACTCCGTCTATGTGCCCGCCGACGATACGTATGAGGTTACCGCTTTGACGGAGCTTGAGCTGGCCGTATGCCTCGCTCCCGGCACAACGGGCCTTCCCGCGCGGCTGATCGAGCCGGACGCCGTCGGAGTGGAGCTGCGCGGCAGCGGCTCTGCCGAGCGGCTGATCCATAACATTTTGCCGGAAGCGGAGCCGGCCGACAGCTTGCTTGTCGTGGAAGTGTTTACGCCGGGCGGTCATTGGTCGAGCTATCCTCCGCACAAGCACGACCGGGACGCGCTGCCCGAGGAATCGCTGCTGGAGGAAACGTATTATTATCGCGTTCAGCCCGAACAGGGCTTTGCCGTCCAGCGCGTGTACACCGACGATCTGACGCTGAACGAGACGCTGACCGTCCGCGACGGCGAAGTCGTGCTCGTGCCGAAAGGCTATCATCCGGTGTCCGCGCCGCCCGGCTACGAGGTGTACTATTTGAACGTGATGGCCGGGCCTGTCCGCACGTGGAAATTCCGCAACGATCCTGCACACGCCTGGCTGATGGAGCCGCGAAAATGAAAATCGAATCGGTCGTTCTGAGCGGCGGGTCGGAGGTTACGTTAACGGCTTATTTGCTGGACGCTTCTCCGGAATTCGGCAATGTCGGGCGTCGCCCGGCGGTGCTCGTGATGCCGGGCGGCGGGTATCGGGGAATCTCGGACCGCGAAGCCGAGCCGATCGCGACGGCTTACCTGGCGGAGGGCTACCACGCTTTCGTGCTGCGCTACTCCGTCCGGAGCGAGTTTCCTGCGCCGTTGCTGGATGCCGAGGAGGCGCTGGACGTCATTCGCGGACGGGGCGCAGAGTGGGGAGTGGACGCCGAGCGAATCGCGGCGATCGGGTTCTCGGCCGGCGGCCATCTGGCCGCTGCGCTCGGCACGATGGGCCGGGTCAGGCCGAATGCGCTCATTCTCGGCTATCCTTGCATCTTGTCGTCGATGAGTGAAGTGCTGGCCGTTCCGATTCCTTCCGTGGACCGGGAGGTGGACGAACGGACGCCTCCGGCCTTTCTGTTCGCGGCCGTCGACGATACCGCCGCTCCTATCGAGAATACGCTGGGCTTCATGCGAGCTATGGATGAGAAGGGCATATCGTTCGAGGCGCATCTCTTCCAAAGCGGCGGCCATGGTTTGTCGCTGGCGAAGCCGCACACCTCGGGCGGCTACCGGTCGAACGTGAATCCCCGGTTCGCCCAATGGTTCCCGCTGAGCGTTTCGTGGCTTCGCGAGGTGCTGGGAGACTTCTCGTCCGACGACGATAACTCCGTTCCGCAGGCTCGGGACAAAGGCCGCTACGGCATCGATGTGGCGATTGGCGGCATGCTCGCTAACCTGGAATGTCGAGCGGCGATCTTGGAGCTATTTCCTCAATTGACCGACGAGCGGCAGGCAGCCAGAGCTTCGGCTTACTCGCTCGTCATCGTCAACGAGGCGCTTCCCGTCCCTCATTCGGACGACCGGATGAAGGAGCTGGACCGCACGCTGCGGCATATTGCGCTAACCTAGAGGGGCTGCCCGTAAGCGATATGCGGGCGGCCTCTTTTCTCATGCAGCGGATGGGGAAACCACGGAAAACGGGGAAGCGCAAGCCGGCTCGCCGCCAATCTTCATCAAAACTTCATCGAAGTTTGCTTGTATGAAGTTCGATAATTCAGTATTCTATAGCTAATGTTTCATGATCTTACGAGGTCGAGAGAGAAAGGGAGATGGCAATGAGCAAAACCATTCAGTTCGACTATTCCAAAGCGTTGCAATTCGTCGGTCAACATGAGATAGACAATCTGGCGCCGGCCGTCAAGCTGGCTCACGAGCAATTACATAACGGAACGGGAGCGGGGTCCGATTACCTGGGCTGGATCAATCTGCCGTTCGACTACGACAAGGAAGAGTTCGCCCGCATCCAGAGCGCTGCGCAGAAGATTCAATCCGATTCGGACGCGCTGATCGTCATCGGCATCGGCGGCTCCTACCTCGGCGCGCGCGCCGCGATCGAGATGCTGCAGCATTCTTTCTACAATACGTTGTCGAAGGAGCAGCGCAAAACTCCGCAAATTTTCTACGCAGGCAACAACATCAGCTCCACTTACGTTACGCACCTGCTGCAAGCGCTCGAAGGCAAGAACTGGTCGATCAACGTCATCTCCAAGTCGGGCACGACGACCGAGCCTGCGATCGCTTTCCGCATTTTCCGCGAAGCGTTGGAGAACAAATACGGCAAAGAAGAAGCCCGCAAGCGCATCTATGCGACGACCGACAAAGCTCGCGGCGCGCTGAAGGTGCTGGCTACCGAGGAAGGCTACGAATCGTTCGTGATCCCGGACGACGTCGGAGGCCGCTACTCCGTGCTGACGGCTGTCGGCCTGCTGCCGATCGCCACTGCCGGCATCGACATCGAAGCGATGATGAAGGGCGCGCAGGACGCCGCTACCGCTTATAACAACCCGAACCTGAGCGAGAACCAGGCGTACCAGTATGCGGCTGTCCGCAACGCGCTGTACCGCAAAGGCAAGACGGTCGAAATTCTCGCCAACTACGAGCCGGGACTGCACTTCGTCTCCGAATGGTGGAAGCAGCTGTACGGCGAGAGCGAAGGCAAAGACTACAAGGGCATCTACCCGGCTTCGGTCGACTTCTCCACGGATCTGCACTCGATGGGGCAGTTTATCCAGGAGGGCAACCGGATCATCTTCGAGACGGTGCTCCAGGTCGGTGAAGTATCCGAGCAGATCACCATCCAGAAGAGCGAAGACGATCTGGATGGCTTGAACTTCCTGGCCGGACAGACGCTCGACTTCGTCAACAAGAAGGCGTTCCTCGGAACGCTGCTGGCGCACACGGACGGCAACGTGCCGAACCTGATCGTCAATCTGCCGGACACGAGCCCGTATACGTTCGGCTACATGGTTTACTTCTTCGAGATCGCTTGCGGCGTCAGCGGTTACTTGCTCGGCGTTAATCCGTTCGACCAGCCGGGCGTCGAAGCGTACAAGAAGAACATGTTCGCGCTGCTCGGCAAGCCGGGCTTCGAAGAGCAGAAGAAAGAGCTGGAAGCAAGACTGTAATCGAATGTAAAATAAGAAGAGCGCCTCCGGGCGCTCTTTTTTCGAAAGCGAACAAAATGCCGTATAGATCTGCGGTTGAAGGAGCAAATCGATGGAACGTTCGTCTGTATTGCCGGTTGCCAGAGGGGGCGGCATCGTATGGCTGGCGGTCGCTGCGGTTCTCGTCGCGCTATGGGCCGGATCGCTGAATCCGTGGCTGACCTCGGCGGCAAGCTGGGGCGCAGTGGCGGCGGGATGGGTTATCGCAAAAAGGATCAAGGGCGCGATCCATTCGTCGGACGCCTGGGGCGCGTTGGCCGCGCTGGCGTTGCTGGCCGCATTCGCATGGGCGTGCAGCGAGGCTTTCGTCCAGTTGAGGGTCAGGTTGTTTAATCCTTTCGGACCGACGTTGGAGCCGTTAATCGAGGGCCGGGGTTGGATCGTCGCCCTCGCGCTAGGGCTGCTTGTCGCGGCGATCGGAGGCGCTTGGCTGCTGTCGTCTGCAATTACTTGCGCCGCGGCGGATGCCGGCTTCCGGGTTCACGCGATTGTTGCCCGAGCTTTCCGGCATTTGAAGCGGAGCCGGGCTGCCGGTGCGTTCGCCGCAGCCGCGGGAGGCATGACCGTCGCGGCGGCCATGATCGGCGCCCATACAGAGACGCCTTGGCGAATCGTCGCAGGATTGGCAGCGGCCTATGCGCAGATCTATTGGTTTGCGCTGGCCGATCGCCGCAAGCCCGAATCCGGGCGTGCGACTTCGGGGAACGAGAGAGAAGCGGGAACAATTCGGAGAAGCAGAAGAGTCGTGCTTGGTTCTTTAATTGCGGTTCACGCCATTTTTGTAGCCTTCTATGTCTTGTTGTTCGGCGCGTACTACGGTTGGACTTGGAAGATTCCCGCCCTGTATGCCTTAACCTGGATCGGTGGAGCCGTCTGGGCCTTGATCGCCTGGCTGTTCGCGCTATCGAGAATCGTGTACGCGATCGTCATGATTCTGCTCGGATTGGCCTGCGCGCTGCTCCTGGGGATGATCGCAGGTGTCTACGATTGGGATATGCTGATCTGAGTCGGATTATTGAATAATCTCTTTGAGGGGAGCGAAAAGCGGAATGATCGATATACATACGCATATTTTACCTGGTCTGGACGACGGGGCTTCGGACTGGAACGATACGTTGAATATGGCCCAGGCTGCTGCCGCGGATGGCATCTCGACGATAATCGCAACGCCTCACCACGCGAACGGGCGTTACGATAACCCGGCGGCGGCCATCCGGGAGCGCGTAACCCGCGTCAACGAACGGTTGGCGGAGGTCGGCGTACCCGTCACGATCGCGGCGGGGCAGGAGATCCGCGTGCACGACGATCTGCTGGATGCGTGGCATAGGGGAGAGCTGCTGACGCTGGCGGGTTCCGATTACGCGCTGATCGAAATGCCTTTCTCCCATATCCCCAAACATATGAAGGAGCTGCTTCACGAGCTAAGCGTCCTGAACCTGCGGCCGATTATCGCTCATCCCGAGCGCAACGCGGAAATCGCGCGTCAGCCCGGTCGGCTCGCGGAGCTGATCGAGCATGGCGCTTACGCGCAGATGACGACGCATTCGCTGCTGGGCGGCTTCGGCAGGCAGATCCGGCAAGCCGCCTGGGAGCTGTGCGAGAGCGGCCTTATCCATCTCGTGTCGTCGGATGCCCACGATACGGGGCGAAGAGGCTTCTGCTTGAGCGAGGCGTACGAGGCGATTCGCGCGCGGCAAGGAGAGCCGTGGGAAGCCTATTACAAGCATAATGCGCGCTGCGTCACGGACAACCAGCTCTTCGGAAGCCGGCCGGCGGTATCGCGTTCCGGGGACAACGCGCTTAGGCGGATGATCTCCTATTTGACCGGAAAACGGGGGTAACCGGACCGAAATTAATACTGAAGATGCAAATCCGGCGGCCGAGCGACCGGGACTCGCCGGAGCGAATCGGTCGACATAGGCCGACTTAATATGAAAACATTGATATAATAAACAAAATAAGGATATCGACTATCGGCAAAATGACCAAATATTTTAGATCCATGCACAACTGAAAGCGAATTCATCTCCACGATGAAATCCACGGTCAAAACGTTGCATTGCTCCGCAAAATGGTTGAATTTTCCTATCCTTTTTCGAAGGACGGTCCTAAGTCCCTCTTTTCCTCCGATTCCAACCGCCTTCCTCGGCAGCCCGCCGTCCGAACAATCGACACAGATATTCGAAATCCTTGATTCTATAAGGTCGAACGGAGGCGGGATCGTTTCCGGGCCGCGGGTCTATAGTCTGTATAGGACCTCCGGAAAGTAGAGCGCTTCCATCGATTAAAACAACTGCCCCGCACGTCCCAAAACGCGAACTCCTCCGCATCGCAGCCCCGTAAAAATGAGCAGGAATGGCTAAACGGCATCATGTCTTTAATCCCTCTTGAAATTTTATTTTCTATGTCATACTAAATTACAAGTCGCGGCAGTACCCGCTCAACGACGACTCGGACGACTACACGGGCAGAGGAGAAAAGTTCAAAACTTCTACGGCAAGCGAAGGTGATTGAAGATGAACGTTTCGAATCCGGCGCAGAAGCAAGAGAAGCTGAAGCGGTTTTTGGACATGCTTTCGCGGGACGCTTCTCTGAGCCGCCGTCACGATTCCGCAAGCGCGTGGTCGTGGGAAGAGCTTCTATCCTACACCGGGTACGATCCCGGGGACGGAACGATCGATGTGGCCGAGCTGGTCTCGCTAACGTTGGGGAAGCTGGGCATCGACGCCGACACGAAAGCGATGATGGAACATGTACTGAACGGAGGAACGGTCGGGGAATTTATGAACGCCTCCTGGCACAAGCCCGACTCGACCGGCATGGACGGCTCTCACGAGGCTTGCGGAGGGGGCTGAACGCAGCACGGGAGTTCGCGAATCGAATACGACTGCCGGATGGAGCGGCGCTTCGTCCGGATTATTTCGGCCCAAAAGTTCTCGTTTTGAATAATAAAATTCTAATCTTATTCTAATTGAACTAATTTTCAAGCCGGGAAAGCGCAAGAACATGACAAGCGACGGAGGATACGAGATGGAACTGAAACAATACTGGCTCATCGTCAAAAAAAGGCTGCTGCTGATCGCCCTGATCGCGACCGTCGTCTGCCTGAGCGTCGGCATCTATTCCTACTACTTCATCACGCCGCAGTATCAAGCCTCGGCCAAGCTGATCGTTAACCAGTACAAGGACAGCAGCTCCCTGCTTCCGAGCATCGACGTCGGCTCCATCAATTCCACGATCGGCCTTATTAAAACCTACAAAGAGATTATCCGGACGCCGCGCATTATGAAAAGCGTCAGCAAGGATTACCCCGAACTGAACATGTCCTACGGCGAGCTGATCGGCAAGGTCAGCGTAAGCTCGGTGAACGAAACGCAGGTCATGTCGATCTCTGTACGCGACCATTCGTACGAGAGGGCGGCCAAGGCGGCCAACGCGGTGGCGGTCGTCTTTCAGAAATCGGTTCCCGAGCTGATGAAGGTCGACAACGTGTCCGTCCTGGATTTCGCCGATCCCGGGGAAGCACGAGGTCCGGTCGCTCCGAATCCGAAAATGAACATCGCCGTCGCGTTCCTCCTGTCGCTCATGCTGGGCGTCGGCATCGCTTTCCTGCTGGAATATTTGGACGACACGATCAAGACGGAGGAGGACATCGAAGCGCTGTTCCAGGTTCCGGTGCTGACGGCGATTCCGAAGTTCAAAGAGCGGGACGCGATGGAGCGCGGCGGCAAAGATCAACTGCAGACGAACGGGAGGGAAAGCCATGTCTCGTTATAAGTGGAGCGTCATTACGGACGCGAATCCGAAATCCCCGATTTCCGAAGGGTATCGGATGCTGAGAACCAATGTCGAGTATTCGGCGATCGACCAGACGCTGCAGGTGATCATGGTCACCTCCTCCAAGCCGGGGGAAGGCAAGAGCACGACGTGCGCCAATCTGGCCGTCGCTTTCGCCCAGACGAGCAAGAAGGTGCTGCTGATTGACGCGGATCTGCGCAAGCCGTCGCAGCATCATCTGTTCGGCAAGTCGAACCGGATCGGTCTTACGACCGCCCTGTTCCGGCAGAAGGAGCTTCAGGACGTGATTCAGCAGACGAACACCGACGATCTGTCGATCATTCCCGCCGGCCCGACGCCGCCGAATCCGTCGGAATTGCTCGCTTCCAAACGGATGGCCGCGCTGCTGGAGACCGCGAGGGAACGATACGACATCGTCATTATCGACACGCCTCCGCTCATGTACGTGACGGACGCGCAGATCGCGGCCGCCCAGAGCGACGGCGTCATCCTCGTCGTCGAGGCGGGCAAGGTGAAGAAGGACGTCGCGCTCAGAGCGAAAGCGTCGCTGGACCACGTAAAAGCAAGGCTGATCGGCGTCGTGCTCAACAACGTTCCCCGCAAGCACTCGGACACCTATTACTACTATTACGGCGACCGCAGCGATGCCTGAACGAAGGGAATTCGGCCCGGATCGCAAGCGCGGTAGGTAATGTCTCCTGCACCTTTATCACCGGAGGCACTCGGTCATGCTGTGGGTCAGCCGACCTTAGACGTTTATCGTCAAGGGTATGACGTGAGGAAGGGTTCGATGCCCTAATAGGAAGTTCAAAAAGTCCGATTTTGATCACGAAGAGGTTCGGAGAAGCGGATTCGGCGTCGAATCTTGAATTCAGCCGGTTCTTCCGGTGCTCACAGACATAAATAAAAAGGATAGGTGAGATCAAAATGGAGAGAGTGAAAAAAGCGATTATACCCGCCGCCGGTCTAGGCACCCGTTTTTTGCCGGCGACGAAAGCGATGCCCAAAGAGATGCTTCCCATTGTTGATAAGCCGACCATCCAATATATCGTCGAGGAGGCGATCGAATCCGGCGTGGAGGACATTATCGTCGTCACCGGCAAAGGCAAGCGGGCGATCGAAGATCATTTCGACATCGCGTTCGAGCTGGAGCACACGCTGGAGGAGAAAGGGAAGCTGGACATTCTGGAGAAGGTCCGCAAATCCTCGCAAGTCAATCTGCACTATATCCGGCAAAAAGAGCCCAAAGGACTCGGACACGCCGTATGGTGCGCGCGCAACTTCATCGGAGACGAGCCGTTCGCGGTGCTGCTCGGGGACGACATCGTCGAGGCCGAGACGCCCTGCACGCGGCAGTTGATCGAGCAGTACGAGCGTACGGGGCGTTCGATCATCGGCGTGCAGACGGTGGGCGTCGATCAGACGCACCGTTACGGTATCGTCGATCCGGGCGAGCGGACGGACCAGTTGTACCGGGTCAACCGCTTCGTGGAGAAGCCGCCGCAAGGGCAGGCGCCTTCCAATCTGGCGATTATGGGCCGGTACGTGCTGACGCCCGAAATCTTCGAGTATTTGGGCCGTCACGAGCGGGGCGCGGGCGGAGAAATCCAGCTGACCGACGCGATTCAGAAGCTGAACGAGGACCAAGGCGTTTATGCGTACGATTTTCAAGGCGTCCGTTACGACGTGGGCGAGAAGATCGGCTTTATTATGACGACGATCAATTTCGCCTTGCGAAATCAGGAATTAAGGCACGTACTGATGACCGAACTGGAGGAGATCATGGAGCGCGAACTGGTGCAGCAATTGATTGCGGGAAGGGGAGATAGCTGATGAGCATCGGTCCGCATTACCGGAACGAAGCGATGGATTATCGTGCGAACGTCCTGCGGGAGCGGGAAGCGCGGCGAACGTTCTCCCTCTATTCCGCGATGAAGCGGGCCGTCGATCTGCTCGGTTCGCTGGCCGGACTGGCGCTGGCAAGTCCGGTGCTGGCCGTCGCAGCCGCGCTGATCAAGTGGGAGGACCCGCGGGGTCCGGTCATTTTCAGCCAGACGAGAATTGGCAAGGACGGGAAGCCCTTCCGCATGTACAAGCTTCGCTCGATGTACACCGACGCGGAGGACAAGCTGAAGGAGCTGCTCGACCGCAACGAGATCAACGGCGCGATGTTCAAAATGAGGGAAGATCCGCGCGTGACGAAGGTCGGCAGGTTCATCCGCAAGACGAGCATCGACGAGCTGCCGCAGTTGGTCAACGTGATCAAAGGCGAAATGTCGCTCGTCGGTCCCCGGCCCCCTCTCGCCAGGGAAGTGGCGGAATATACGGAGCGCGACAAGAGACGGCTGTCCGTCACGCCGGGCTGCACGGGCTTGTGGCAGGTCAGCGGGAGAAGCAGTCTTAGCTTTAAGGAGATGGTCGAACTGGACATCGCCTACATCGAGAAGCGATGCCTCTGGCTCGATCTCAAAATCATGCTGAGAACGTTCAAAGCCGTCGCAGGCTCGCGGGACGCATTCTAAATTCCAAACAGACAACGGAGGCGATACGATGGCGAAAATCCTTCATCTGTCGGAGTTCACGAAGGGCGGAGTCGAAACCCATCTCAACGAAGTGCTGAAGCACCAGGCCGATCATCACGACATTTATTTGATGGCCTCCGAGCATAACTCCAACCGGCATTCGCTGCGGATCAGCCCGGAGCGTCTCATTCTGTATCCTTATCGGCGGAAGCCGGCCTATTTTCTTAAAGCGATGAGGGAAATTCGCAAGAAGGTCGACGAGCTTCGGCCGGATATCGTGCATGTGCACGGAACGTTCGCGGGCGTGTTTCTGCGAACGTTATTTTTTTTCAGGAGGAAGCGTCCCGTCGTCGTCTACTGCTCGCACGGCTGGGCGTTTCTGATGGACACGCAAGCCTGGAAACGCAAGCTGTTCGCGTGGGCGGAGAAACTCCTGTCGCTGCGCACGGACGCCATCATCCATATCTCGAAGCACGAATACGCGATGGCGATGAATGCGGGGCTGCCTCCGCGCAAGTCGGTCGTCGTGTACAACGGCGTATCGGACGCTTCCGCCGATGCGGCATTATCGCCGTTTCCCGTCAAGCCGGACAAGATCAACCTGCTCTTCGTCGGACGATTCGATCGGCAGAAAGGGCTGGATCTTCTGCTCGACGTGTTCAACGAACAGCGGTTGCCGCACATCGACTTGTACTTGGCCGGCGATTCCGTGCTGGCGCAAAGCGAGCGCCGATATCCGGACAATGCGATCCGGCTCGGCTGGGTGGAAAATTCGGAGATCGACCGCTACATGAAGGCGTGCGACGCGGTGATCGTTCCGTCTCGCTGGGAGGGGTTCGGCATCGTCGCGATCGAGGCGCTGCGCAACGGCAAGCCGGTCATTGCCAGCAATCGGGGCGCGCTTCCGGAGATCGTGCGGAACGGCGTGAACGGATACGTGTTCGATTTCGAACGCAAGGAGCAGCTTGCCGATCTTCTGCGGACGCTGGACAAGCGCAAGCTGGCGGAGATGGGGCGGGCCGGAGAGCGCATTTTCAACGAGCAATTCCATTCCGGCCTCATGAACCGGCAGATCGAACGATTGTACGACGCGGTGCTAAGAAGGCCGGACCAACGGTATTCCGCAACCGTCAAGAAATACGTGTAAGCGCGGGAGCGGAGAGCGGGTGAATGGAACATGCGCAACAATCCGGCGATGCCCGGGGTCGCAGACGGCCAAACCGGCGGCAACCAGACGCTCTGGGCGCTGTATCTCGTTATTGTGCTGCTGCTGACCGTCTATCAGGATTTTCCCTTAGTCAATGTGATCGGAGAGATCGGCCGGTCGCCGATCGTCCTGCTGCTTCCGCTGTTCGCCGTCTGCGAGGCGGCGATGCTGGCGAAGCATAAGCGGGTGATGCACGGCTCGAAGCTGCAGCGGTATTTGCTCGTTTTTATCGTCTATTTGAGCTTTATCAGCGTCGCTTACGTGCTCGCGCAATTTCTGCAAGGCAGCTACAGCTTCGGGCAGGAGAATCTGCTGGGCAAGGCGGTTAAGGTGCTGACCTATTTCGTGCTGATTTTGCTCTACGTCAGGCACATGCAGCTGCTGTTCGCGAAGATCGGCAGCGGGCGCGTGCTTTACGCCTGCTTCTTCGCCGTCGTTGCGCTGCTGACGGTCATTATGATCGCGGAGCTGGCGAGCATTCCGAACGCGCTGGCGCCGCTGCATGCGGGAAGCCAGCCCTACTGGCGGGTCAGGCTGCTCACTTCGGAGAGCAGCACGACAGGCACGATCGTCGTTGTCTATTCGGCGATTCTCGTCTATTTGACCCGGTATTTGAGCGGTCCGGGCAAGGTGCTTTCGATCGCGTTCATCTCCGGTTTTTTCCTGTTTTATTTGTTCGTGACGGGCTCGAAGGGGTTTCTGATCGTCGCGCTGCTGACGATTGTCGTCACGATGGCGAAGTTTCTCGATTTCCGGAAGAAAAGAAACTTCCTTCTGCTTCTGGGGGCGGCGGGGGCGATGTATTTGTTCGTTTCCCATTTCTCCGCCGGCGTGCTGGGCTCGCTGAGCAACGACATCGAGAACTACACGTCGTCCTATACGAGAATGGGCACGATTCTCATCGCGCTCGCCACCGTCGCCCATCATCCGCTGGGCGTGGGCACGGGCGCTTATCTGATGTATTTCGACCAGTACGTAGACGGCGCGATCGGCATGATGTCGCGGTTTTATTACGATGCGTTCGGCATCGGCCAGATCAACGCGGGGGAGCTGCTGCAGTATTCCGACACGGACCGGAACGTGGGCGTGAAGTCGGGCTTTTTCCAATGGGTGATGTTCGGAGGAGTCGCGGCCGTCGTCTTCTTCTATCTGCTGGCCGCCAACCTGCTGCGGAAGGCGATGGTCAGTTCGGTCCTGTTTCCCGCTTTGGTTTTCGTGCTGTTGTCGCTGCTGTTCGTCGCGCTGGAGATCAAATACGAGATCTGGCTGTTTTTCGCTTTTATCAGCTATGCCACGACATCGACAAGGAGGGCGGAGACGTGAAAATATTGCTCGTATGCAGCGATTTCCCGTATCCTCCCAACCACGGCTTAAGAGTCGATACTTGGGGGAGGATCAAGGCGCTCGCCGAGCTCGGCTGCAAGCTGCACCTCGTCGTATGCGGCAAGCAGCGGCCGGGCGACGCGGACATCAAGGCCGTCGGCGATTACGTCGAGGAGATCGTGCTCTGTCCGCGCAGGAGCAAGCTCGCCGACGCGCTTCGGCTCGTCCCGATGCAGGCCCAGTCGAGAGCCGAGCTGGGCCGCATTCCGCTGGCGGACGATTACGATTACGTGCTGTTGGAGGGCGACTACGTGTACCCGATCCTGAACAATCCGCGGATCAGGCGCGAGCGGGCGATTCTGCGGGTGCACAACGACGAGGCGGTCTATTTCAAGGCGCTGGCGAGGAGCGCCACAAGTCTGCTGCACAAGCTGTACTATCGGATGGAAAGCGGCAAGTTCGCGGCTCTGCAAAGGAAGATGCGGTCCAGGATCGACAAGTATCTGTTCATCTCCAGCAAGGAGTTCGAACGGTTCCGCGCGCTCGATCCGGCGGCCCAGAGCCAGTTCCTGCCGCCCCCGGTCGACGGGGAAGCGTTCCGGCCCGGCACGTTCCGGACGCGTCACGTTGTGTTCGTCGGCTCGCTGTTCATGCCCAACAACCGGGAAGCGATCGAATGGTATTTGACCCACATTCATCCGGGGCTGCTGGACGTGCCGGGCTACAAGTTTGTCGTGGCCGGCAACAGCCGCAACCAGAGCCTGGGCTGGCTTGAAGCGTACGATCTGACGAACGTGGAAGTGCACGATACGCCGGCCAGCCTGGAGGACATCTACGCGAACGGTTATCTGTTCGTCAATCCGATGCGCAACGGGGCGGGCGTGAAGCTGAAGACGATCGAGGCGATCCAGAACGGACTGCCGGTCGTCTCCACCTCGGTCGGCTGCGAGGGAACCGGACTGATCGACGGCGAGCATATGCTGCTGGCCGACGAGCCGCGTCATTTTCTCGGACATATCCGGACGCTGCTTGCAGATTCCGCCAAGGCTCAGGCTTTGCTGGAGGCTTCGCAGCATTTTATACGGGGACAGTACGATCACAAGGAAGTTCTGAGAAGGTATCTGCAATCGTTAAACGCCAAGTTATCAAGCTAAGCGGGGGATGCGAATGGACAGGAGCAGAACGAACGTCTTGTTCGTGACCCATGCGGACAAGAAAGGCGGCGCGGAGCAGAGCCTGATCCACCTGATCAATTACTTGGATACCTCCAAGTACCGGATCTACTTGCTCTGTCCCGGCGACGCCTCCTATTTGCACGAGATTCGGACGGAGTACGAACTTTTTCCGCTTCGTCTCAACAGCATCAAGAAAAGACTCGGCTTCGGTTATGTGGACACCGTGTTGCGCATGCGGGCATTCGTGAAGAAAAAACGGATCGACATCATCCATGCCAACGGCTGGCGAGCGCCGTGGTATGCGGCTCCGTTGAAGTTCATGGCAAACAGCAAGCTCGTCTGGCATCACCGGGACTACACCCATCTGCGCATGTTCAATCGGGTGCTGCCCCGGTTTTTCGATCAGGTGATCTGCATTTCGCGCTTCGTCGCCAGCTCCGTTCAAGGCGGCAACAAGACGATCATCTACAACGGCGTCGATCCGGAGACGGCGCGAATGCCGAAGAGTCGCGCGTTCATGGAGGACGATACGCTCGTCATCGGGACGTTCGGCCGGATCGTGGAATGGAAGAGATACGATCTCGTCATCGAGGCGGTCAAGAAACTAGCCGACGACAAAGCTTACAACTGGAAGCTGCTGATCGTGGGAGACGCGTCCGTCGACGGTTCGGAGAGCTATTATGCCGAGCTGGTGCGCAAGGTGCGCGACTACGGGCTGGAGGAGAACGTCGTCTTCTACGGCTACAGCCCAAGACCGCTCGACGTGATGAAGGAGTGCGATCTGACGATCAATTTCTCGCTGAACGAGCCGTTCGGCAGAGTCATTATCGAGTCGATGCTCGTGCGCACGCCGGTCATCGTATCGGATTCCGGGGGCGCGCCGGAAATCGTCGAAGAGACGAAGGGCGGCTGGATCGTCAAGGACGGAGACGTCGAGGCGCTGTACCGGACGATCCGGCTCGTGTACAGCAAAGCCGTCGACTATCAGGAGCTTGCCGAACGGGGGTACGAGGCCGTCATGAGCGAGTTTAATATGAACGCGATCGCCAGAAAGGTAGAGACGGCCTACCGTTCGCTGCTGGCCGGGGGCGGCGCGGCGGAGACGGCGGGGGCAGGGTAGCGCATGGGTATCCCGTTCCGTCAGATTCGCGTCGGCAAGCTGCTCGCTGTGCTCAAGGGCGCCGTCGTATTGCCGGTCAAGGCCGATTCGGCCGGCCGTCTGGGCCGGATCGCGGGCAAGCTGGCGATCTCGAACAAAGGAGAGCTCATTCTCGGACGAGGCGTCTCCTTCCACGCCAAGCCGTTCCCGTCGTCCATCTCGGTGGGCAAGGGGGCCAGGCTGTGGATCGGCGACCACGTGTTTTGCAATTACGGGCTGGATATCGGCTGCACGGCCTCGATCCGGATCGGCAGCCACACGATCATCGGCCCGATGGTCAACCTGATCGATGCGAACTTCCATCCGGTGGACGCGGAGGACGGTTCCCGGAGCCTGCCGATCGTCGTCGGGGACAACGTCTGGATCGGCAGAGGCTGCATCGTGCTGCCCGGCGTTACGATCGGATCGGGCAGCGTGATCGCCGCGGGCAGCGTCGTGACGCGGAACATTCCCGCGAACGTACTGGCCGGCGGCGTTCCGGCCAAAGTTATCCGCGAGCTGTCCGTGCCGGAGGGCTGGATTCGCAGGAACGTGCAAGGAGCGGATGCGAGATGAAAGTATGGATGTGGCCGAAATACAGCGAGTTGAATTTGTACAACAATCTATTGACGGATTCGCTCTGCGGCGCGGGGATCGAGGTGATGGACCTGACGCATGGCCGACTCGCGCTGCGGGTCGCGCGGGCGAAGCCGGGAGACGTCGTCCACGTGCATTGGATGCACCACGCCTACCAGAATCGCAATCCGCTGCTGTTCGCCGCCAAGTCCGCCCTGCTCCTGACGACGCTGCTCGTGCTGAAGGCGAAGCGGGTGCGGCTGGTCTGGACGCTGCACAATTTGTACCCGCACGAGGTGAAATACCGGCGGATGGAGCGCGCGATGCGCACGCTGATCTGCCGGTTCTGCTCCCGGTTGATCGTCGCGTCGGAAATGGCCAAGCTGCAGGCGATGGCGGAGTTCGGCGTGCCGGCCCGCAAGCTGACCGTCGTGAAGCACGGCCACTACGCGGACGCGTACCAATCGAACGGCACGAACTTCAGAAGTCGGTACGGCATCGGCGAAGACGCCGAAGTCTATCTGTTTCTCGGAGCGATCAAAGCCTACAAGGGCGTGGAAGAGCTGATCGAAGCTTATCGTGCGGTCAAGACCGACAACTCCTCCCTGATTATCGCGGGCAAGGCGGATCGGGAGATGGAGGCGTATCTTCGCAGCGCGAAGGATACCGCGAACCTCGTTCTGGATTTGCGTTTTATCCCGAACGAAGAGGTGGCCGACTTGATTGGAGCCGCGGATGTCATGGTAATGCCTTATAAAGAGATTACGACATCGGGCTCCGCGATTCTCGGCCTGAGCTTCAGGAAGCTGATCGTTATGCCGGACAACGGTTTTATCGACGAATATTTCGAGGAGGATATGGTCGTCCGCTACGATCCCGGCGTCTCCGGCGGCTTGGCGGTCGCGATGGCCGCGGCCATGCGAAGCGTCAAGGAAGGGAGGTCGCCGGATTACGACCGGGCGCTGCGGGAGCTCGAATGGGGTGCGATCGCCGAACGGATCAAAAACGTGTATCAAGGGCGGGATGAACGATGAAGGTAACGGTGGCCATCTGCACTCACAACCGGGCGAAGGATACGGCGGAAGCGATCGGCAGCGTGCTGGTTCAGGACTTCGACAAGAAGGAGCTCGAGATCGTTGTCGTGGACAACGGCTCGACGGACGATACGGCCGAGACGGTGAACGGCTTGCGGCAGCGGCACGGCGAGCGAATCCGCTACGTGTTCGAGCCGAAGCTGGGGCTGTCGACGGCCCGCAACCGGGCGATCCGCGAGGCGAAGGGAGAAATGATTCTGTTCCTCGACGACGACGCGCTGGCGGGAAGCCAGTGGGTGCGGCATATCGTCGACGTCTTCGCGAGAGATCCGGCGATCGGCTGCGTCGGAGGCAAAATCGATCCGCTATGGGAAGGCGAGGAGCCGAGCTGGATTCCGGCGGAATACCGGTCGGTGTTCACCATTCTCGATTACTCCGGCGTTGTCGTCGAGATGTCCGCGCCCGCGATTCCTTACGGCGCGAACGTCGCGTTCCGCCGAAGCGTGTTCGCGGACCTCGAGCCGTTCCGCGAGGATCTCGGCCGAGTCGGACGCAACCTGCTGTCGAGCGAGGAGAGCGAGCTCATTGCCCGGCTTCGCGTCAAACACAAGGTCTATTACACGCCTTACGCCTCGGTCAGGCATAAGGTAGCCAAGGAACGTACAACGAGGAAGTGGTTTCTGAAGCGAATGTTCTGGCAGGGAGTAAGCGATGCGGTCAAGCGGCGGGATGCGGGTGCGATAGCCGTCCTGAAGCATAGCGTTCGCATGGTTCAAGCGATCGGAACTTCGCTGCTGACGATTTTCCAATACGAAAGATTTATCCGGCAGATCGTGAAGGTATGTTACCGCAACGGGGCTCTGATCGGCGTTCTTCGTTATGGCGGCAGGAGCTAAGTCGATGGCGCAGCAGCTCGCGGCGGGGAGAGCGTGGAAGGGCGGCGGACTCGTCCAGACGATGCTGCGCACGAGCGCGACCAACTTCCTCATGATGGCGATCGCAACGCTGACGTCGATCGTGACCGCCCGCATGTTCGGCGTCGTCGGCAAGGGCGAGCTGTCCGCCATTCTGTTCTGGCCGACGCTGCTGGCGGGACTGGTCGGCTTCGGGCTACCGACCTCGCTCATCTACAATCTGAAGCAATCGCAAGCCGCTGGCGGGGGCGAACTCGTCCGGGCGGGATTTCTGTTCCAGATCCCCGTCAGTCTCATCGCAGGATTCGTCGCCTGGCAGGGGCTGCCGATCTGGCTTGCGGACTATCCCGAGCCGGTCGTGCGGACGGCCCGCTGGTTTACAGCGCTGATGCTGCCGACGATTCTCGCGGCCAATCTGGTAGCCGCATTGGCGCAGAGCGCGAACCGCTTCAACGTCTACAACGGCGTGCGGCTGTTCGGTCCGCTGCTGAATCTGCTCGGCTTGCTCGCGCTGTGGACGGCGGGTCATCTCAGCCTCGTCTCCGCCGCAGCCGTGTTTCTGGGGACGAGCGCGCTCGTCCTGCTCTGGTCGCTGTACGGCATGAGGGACGCGCTGCGGATCGACTGGTTCGGCAGGCTCAGGAATACGGCGGCGGCCAAGGCGCTGTTCGGATACGGCAGCAAGGTGTTCGGAGTGGAACTGCTCGGCACCTTGTATTCCCAGTTCGACAAGCTCGTCATCCTCTCGATGCTGACGGCCAAGGAGCTGGGCCTGTACACCGTCGTTTATGCGCTGTCCCGCGTCTTTAACGTCGTGCAGACCGCCGTCTCCAGCGTCGTTTTTCCGAGGGTGACCGGGTTGGACAAGACGCGGATCGTGGACACCGTCGGACGGGCGTTCCGGCTGTCTCTGCTCGTCATGGCGATCGTGCTCGTCCCCAGCTTGTTCATCGGAAGGTTCTTGATGGGGCTGCTGTTCGGCGAACCGTTCCTGGAAGCGGCGAGCGCCTTCTATCTGCTGTCCGTCGAATGCATTATCGGCGGCGGTTCGTGGATTCTCGCTTCGGCTTTTAACGCGGCAGGACGTCCCGGACTTGTGCTCGTGAGACAGGCGATATCGCTGGCGGCTACGATCGGCTTGTTTTTTATTTTCACCCCGCTGTACGGTTTGAACGGTATCGCTCTCGCGCTGTTGATCGGGGCCGTAATCCGCTTGACCGTTACGCTGATCGCGATGAAAATGGCGTTCGGCGTCAAGGCGGGCAGCTTGCTGTTCGACAAAAACGACCTGGGCTTCCTGCTCGGGCGGCTTAAAGAGAGAGTGCGGAGCAAAGGAGAGAGCGAACATGCCAACTGAACGACAGGCTCATCCGATGGACGGGCTGAAGGAGCGGCTTTGCCAGATTTTGCAGGCGATTCCTCCCGGCTCGAGCATCTACTACATCGACTGCCCCGTGTACAATAACGGCGGCGATCTGCTGATTATGAAAGGGGCGGAGGCGTTCTTCCGGGACAACGGCATTCGCGTGAAGGCGCGGTACAGCGCGCTCGATTTTCCCGACAGGCTGAGCATTCCCGGAGACCAGATTATCGTGCTTCAGGGCGGGGGCAACTTCGGGGATTTGTACCCGGTGCATCAGAGACTGCGGGAGAAAATCGTGGCCGAGTATCCGTTCCATCGCATCGTCGTGCTGCCTCAGACGATTTTCTACAGGGACGAGGAGCAGTTCGACCGTTCGGCGCGCGTGTTTGGCAGGCACAGGGACGTCCATCTGTTCGTCCGCGATCCATCGTCTTATGCGATGGCGGCTAAGAAGTTCGACCGATGCTCCCTCTACCTGTCGCCCGACATGGCGCACCAGCTGTGGCCGATTCGGCCGGCGGCGAGCCCGGGCAAGGAGCTGCTCTGCTTTTTCCGGACCGACATCGAGCGCACGGGGGATCAGGGGCGGCTGGAGACGAACGCGCACGGCGATTATCTGGACTGGGGCTCCCTGTACAACAAGGTGGAGAGAAAGTCGATTACGATGATTGGGAAAATGATGGCCAAGGGCGGCGGAACGCTGCCGCTTCATGCGATCTGGGGCAGGTACAGCGATTATTTGGTGGAGAAGGCGATCAAGCGCTTCAGCGCGTATCGGCGGGTGCAAACGTCCAGGCTGCACGGGCATATCCTGTCCTGCCTGATGGACAAGCCCAACGGCCTGCTCGACAACTCGTACGGCAAAAATTCCAGCTACTATCACACTTGGACGAGCGGAATTGCTACCGCCAGATTGGAGGCTATGCCATGAAAATCGTGCTTCTGTCCGGCGGCTCCGGCAAGCGCCTGTGGCCGCTGTCGAACGAGTCGCGCTCCAAGCAGTTTCTGAAGGTGCTGAATGACGGGGACGGCGGACGGGAATCGATGGTCCAGCGGGTATGGCGGCAGCTTGGGGCGGCCGGACTCCGCGACGATGCGGTAATCGCGACCGGCAGATCGCAGACGGAGATGATCCAGAGCCAGCTTGGCAGCGAGGTCGAGCTCGTCGTCGAGCCGGAGCGGAGAGATACGTTCCCCGCGATTGCGCTGGCCGCCGTCTATTTGTACTCGGTTCAAGGCGTCGGCCTGAGCGAGACGGTTGTCGTCATGCCGGTCGATCCGTATGTGGAGGAATCTTTTTTTGCCCGGGCGAAGGAGCTTGATTCGATCTTGCGGCAATCGGGCGCCGATCTGGCGCTTATGGGCGTGAAGCCGACGTTTCCTTCGGAGAAATACGGCTACATCGTGCCGGAGCCGGAGGACGGGGAGCGGCCGGACAAGCCGTTCGTTAAAGTGCACAGCTTCAAGGAAAAACCCCGCCAGGAAGAAGCGGCAGCGATGATCGACCGGGCTGCGCTTTGGAACTGCGGGGTTTTCGCGTTTAAGCTCGATTTTCTGATCAACATCCTGATCGCCTACGAGCTGCCGATCCAGTACGAGGAGCTGCAGAAGCAGTACGCCAGACTGCCGAAAATCAGCTTCGACTACGAGATCGTAGAGCGGAGCCGGCAGATCGTGGCGATGCCGTACGAGGGGGAGTGGAAGGACCTCGGCACGTGGAACACGCTGACCGAGGAGATCGACAGTCCGTTGACCGGCAACGGAACGATCGCGGGCGATTCGCGCAACGCGCACGTTGTCAACGAGCTGGACATTCCGATCACCCTGCTGAACCTGTCCGACGTCGTCGTCGCGGCCAGCCCGGACGGCATTCTGGTGGCGGACAAGGCGTCCAGTCCCATGATCAAAGAGGTGATGAAGCATTCGGAGCAGCGCCCGATGTACGAGGAGCGGCGCTGGGGAGGCTACCGGGTGCTCGATTACTTGAAGTATGCGGACGGGACGGAGGTGCTGACGAAGCGCATTCGCGTCGCGCCCGGCCGCAACCTCAGCTACCAGTATCACGAGCTGCGGGACGAGGTGTGGACGATCGCTGCCGGCCGCGGGGAGATGGTGCTTGGGGGCAGGAGGTTTCCGGTGAAGCCGGGCGACGTCGTGAAGATTCCGCGCAGCTGCAGGCACAGCCTGAGGGCGGAGGCGGAGGAGGAACTGGACGTCATCGAGGTGCAGACCGGATCGGAGCTGATCGAGGAGGACATCGTCCGGCTCGCGTTCGACTGGGATGAAATTTTGCAGATCTGCGCGGCGGAAGGGGCGTTGGCGCTTCTGCGCGATCCGGCCCGGGCTTTCGGCACGACTTCATAATCAGAGGAGAGTTGCGGGTATGAACATTACGATAATCGGCACCGGCTACGTCGGACTCGTATCGGGCGCTTGCTACGCGAAGCTGGGCCATCGGGTCGTCTGCGTCGACAAGGACCCGGAGAAGATCGCGGTCCTGAACTCGGGCGGTATTCCCATCTACGAGCCGGGCCTCAAGGAGCTGGCCACCGAAGGTCGGCTTGCGGGCCGTCTCGTCTTCACGACCGACCTGACGTCCGCGGTGCGCAGCTCCGACATCATTATGATCGCCGTCGGCACGCCTCCGCTGCCGAGCGGAGAAGCCAATCTCGCCTATATCGACCAGGCGGCGATCGAGATCGCGGAGGCGATGAACGGCTACAAGATCGTGGCCGTCAAGAGCACCGTTCCGGTCGGCACGAACGAGCGCCTGGCGAAGCTGATGCGGTCGCGCACAATCATGCGCTTCGACAGCGTGTCGCTGCCGGAGTTTCTGCGCGAGGGCTCGGCCATCGCGGACACGCTCCGGCCCGACCGGATCATCGTCGGGGTGGAATGCGACGGCGCCGCCGACCTGATGATCCAGCTGCACGAGCCGCTGACCGAGCAGATCGTCGTGACCGATATCCGCAGCGCGGAAATGATCAAATACGCGTCGAACGCGTTTCTCGCCACGAAAATTTCCTTCATTAACGAGATCGCCAACATCTGCGAGAAGGTCGGCGCGGACGTGACGAAGGTGGCGGAAGGCATGGGCTACGACAAGCGGATCGGGCCGTCGTTCCTGAAGGCCGGCATCGGCTACGGGGGCTCCTGCTTTCCGAAGGATACGCGCGCGCTGATCCAGATCGCGGGGCATGTGGATTACGAGTTCAAGCTGCTCCGCTCCGTCGTGGAGGTCAACCAGGACCAGCGCTATAACGTCATCCGCAAGCTGGAGGCGATCTTCGGCAGCGAGCTGCCGGGCAAGACGATCGGCGTGTGGGGGCTGGCGTTTAAGCCGAATACCGACGACGTGCGGGATTCCCCGGCGCTCGAGATTATGCGGCATCTGGTCGACCGTGGCGTCAAGGCGAAAGCGTACGACCCGATCGCGACGGACAACTTCAGGGCGATGTTCGGAAAGGAGGGGGTTCAATGGTGCGATAAGGCGGAGGAAGCGGCGCAGGGAGCGGACGCTTTGATTTTGCTGACGGAATGGGACGAGTTTGCCGGCGTCGACCTGGCTCGGCTCCAGCGTGTGCTGAAGCAGCCCATTCTGATCGACGGGCGCAACCTGTTCAAGGAGGAGCACCTCGCCGGAACGGATTTCGCCTACTATTCCGTCGGCCGTCCCAGCTTGAGCAAGGGCGTGAAGGAACGGATGCCGGTCCTTCAATTTTAGTATGCGGCTTAGTAAGTGGCTTAGTACACGGTGCCCGGTAGCTGCGGTGCTCGGAAGAGGCTGCGGCGTGGGGCGTTACTCGAAGAAATCGCGTATCGGCGCTCGAATGGGCGTGAACCGGAGGGCGTTACTCGAAGAAATCGTGTATCGGCGCTCGAATGGGCGTGAAATGGAGGACGTTACTCGAAGAAATCGTGCATCGGCGCTCGAATGGGTGGGAAACAGAGGGCGTTACTCTAAGAAATCGTGTATCGGCGCTCGAATGGGCATGAAACGGAGGACGTTACTCGAAGAAATCGTGCATCGGCGCTCGAATGGGCGTGAAACGGAGGGCGTTACTCGAAGAAATCGTGCATCGGTGCTCGAATGGGCGAGAAACAGGTGACGTTACTCGAAGAAATCGTGTATCGGCGCTCGAATGGGCATGAAACGGAGGACGTTACTCGAAGAAATCGAGTAATGTCTCCCGGACATCGTCGGAAGAAGTGTTTCATTAATTATCCCAAGCAGAGGTGAAGGAAATGAAGCTTGGCAATAAGATCACGCTGTCGGCGCTTGCGGCCGTGCTGGCTGTAACTTCGATAAGCGGGGGACCGTTCGGAGACAACGGAACGGCGGCTAAGATCGGCTGGCTGCAAACGGCGAACGCCGAGGAGTTGCCGGTAGCAGATCCGCCAGGGACGGAGCCTCCGGTGACAGAACCTCCGGGTACGGAACCGCCAGTGGTAGAACCACCGGGAACGGAGCCCCCCGGTACTGAGCCGCCGGTAGTAGAACCGCCAGGGACGGAACCGCCAGTGATAGAACCACCGGGAACGGAGCCTCCGGGTACGGAACCGCCGGTAGTAGAACCTCCGGAAACGGAGCCCCCGGTGATAGAACCGCCGGAGGCGGAGCTTCCCGAGATAGAGCCGCCGATTGTCGTGCCGCCGTATGACGACCAGGCGGAATGGGCAAGCTTGCTGGCTTCGGGCATTCTGGATCGCGTCAACGAATTGTTCGCAGCGCTGGCCGCCGGGGATCCCGCCGACTTCCAGGACGTGCAAAATCTGCGCATCGAGATCGCCGGACTGAGCGAGGCCGACTACGAGCCGCTGATCGCCCCGATCTGGAGCAAAATTAGCGCCAGACTTCCCGAAGGGGGCGACGGTGAGGCGGCGAAAGCCAAGCTGCTCCAATTTGCGAAAGCGATCGCCTCCGCCAGGTACGACCCCGAGCTGTCGGAATTCAAGGCCATCCGCAGAAATCCGGAATTCATCGCTCTGGTCCGGCTGATCGAATCGGCCGGCGGCGGAGTGAACGTGACGTTCAAGGATACGGTCGAATTCGTGCTGGGAGACGGCGGAGCGCGCAGAGGCATCGAGGGTGCGCTCGTCGACATACTCTCCGGTCTGTCGCCGGTGGAATTGGCGATGGTGCTGGCCAGTCAGGAAAAATTGACGGACGTGCTGATCCGGGCGACGGATAGCGTGCTCCGGGATACGGACAACTACAAAGTCAGCCAACTGCTGAGCAATCTCGGCATCACGGCCGGGGACATCGGGACCGCCGTGCGCGGGCTTCAGCTCAAGCTTCAAAAGGACGAGCCCGCCGTTCGGGCGCTGCTGATCGCTTATATTCGCACGGTCGCCGAAGCGAACGCACAGATCAGCGAAGACGGCCGAGAGCATCGTTATGTGTTGACGGTACACGGAACGAAGGTTCCCGCCTTTCTGCTTAGATGGGATAAGGCGTCGGGAGATCCGGAAGCAACCGTTACTCCGGAGGGCGTCGTTACGATTCCCGAAGGCGTCGAAAGCGCATCGGCGGTCATTCGAGCCAGTCTCGTTAACCCTCTCAACGGGGTAGCGAAGGTAATCTTCGAGCAGCAGATCACGCTGACGGCCAAAGAGACGGAAGGAGACCACTTCCCGGTCGAGGCGTTCATCGCCCGAATGAGCCTCATTCGCGACGCGCTGCTTGCGGGAGATCCTTCGGACGCGCGCTCCGTGCGCAATCTGCGGGATGAGCTCGCCGGTCTGAACCCAGCCGCTAACCAACGGCTGATCGATCCGGTCTGGCGGAGCATCGCTCCTCGTCTGCCTGCGGACGTCGATCAGGCGGCTCTGCGTCTTCAGCTCTTCGAAGCGGTGAAAGCCGTCGGCGCGATTCATTACGACGCCCAGGCTTCGGAGCTGCAAGCCGTGCTCGCCGATCCGGAATATCGGGCGGCGCTGCAGACGGTCGCCGAAGCGGCGGGCATCAAGCGACTGACGATGGACGATTACTTGATTTTCTGGTTCGGAGACGGCGAAAGCCGCGGAGGCGTCGAAGGAGAAATTCGCGCCATCGTGGCCGGAATGAGACCTTCGGAGCTGGGACGGCTGCTTGATAGTCCCGAAAGGCAGGGAGCGATTCGCAATCAAGCGATCGCCGCGGTTCTGTCCAGAACCGAAGCCTATCCGTTAAGCGCCGCGTTGTCCAATCTCGGCGTTCGGTCGGCCGACATCGGCTCCGTCATCGCCAACTTCCAGGGCAAGCTCCGCTACGACGAACTTGCCGCCACAGCGTGGAACGTTGCTACGATCCGCGCCGAAGCGGTGCCGGTGGTGGAGGTTACGGCGAACGGTCGCCAGCACCAATACGGATTGACGTTCCTTGGCGTCGAGATTCCGTCCTCCATCCTGAGATGGAGCAAGGTGTCTGGAAGCAGGGACGTCAACGTGTCTTCTAACGGCAAAGTTACGATTCCGAAGAAGATCGCGGAGGCCACAGCTGTCATTCAAGCGGTATGGACCGACCGCAGCTTCCGCAGCGGGAAAGTTCTGTTCCGGCAGGAAGTGACGTTGGTGAACGAGGATTACGCGGAATCCGTCGACGACATCGTCAAGGATTTGAAAGAGAAGCTGAACGACGCAGGCAGAAGGCTTGATGCCGCGACCGGCGACGAGGAGAAGGTACAGCTTCTGGTGGAAGTGATCCAGCTTAACAAGGATACCGTCAACCGTATCCAGGCCGTAGAGGCTCCGAAACGGGAGAAGGACAAAGCGATCGCAGAAACGAAGAAGCTGACGCTGCGGATGACGACCCGCATTATTCAAAGTTTGTTGGACTTGTAAGCTAGGGCGTGTATGTAAACCCGCTCAGAGGCATCTCCCCTGCTGCGTCACTTTTGCTTGACGTACCCCCGGTACGCCTTCACAAAAGTTCTTTGCATGGAACGAAAATTCGGCAACATTTGCTTTCCTCGGAGTATGCATACACGCCCTAGCACAGGGGCTGTCCCATTATGGGACAGCCCCTATTTTCGCAATAAGGCAGGGATCGAAAAATGGGCAAAAAACGCGTACGCCGCAGAAAACGGCGCGAGTTCCCGAAGCCGGATGCCGCAATCGTCACGTTATCCTCGCTGGTGGTCCTTCTTCTTCTTTTGTGGGGAGGGCTGCATATGAGAGAAGCTTCGGAGAGCAAGCTGGCGGCAGCCGCAGCGAAGGAGCAAGGAGGAGAACCGGAATCGCAGACGGCGTGGCAGGAAGCTCTCGAATCGTCGTTGGGACAAGAGAACGTCGAATCGCCGCCGCCGAAGCCGGAGCTGGACGGTACGTATCCGACCGAGACGGAGACCTCGTATTTGTCCGATGGCGACGAGCAGGCTTCGGCGCCGGACTCCAAGGGCGGCTCGGGCGAGCAGCTTGGCCGAGACGAGACTGTGAAGACGGAACGGGAGAGCGGCGCCAGTCCGAATCAAGGGACGGCCGTGAAGCCGGGAACGCCCGACCGATCCGCAACCGGCTCCGACAAAGCCGGAACGCCGACCAAATCCCAATCGGGCAGCGCCAAAGCTCCCGATTCAGCAGAGCGCGAGCCAGCCGAATCCGAACCGCCGGCCTCGACTTCCGCACAATCGTCCCCCGACGCCTCCGAACCGGCCCGCACCAACGAGCCGGAGAAAGAGAACGTCGCAGGGACCAAGACGGGGACTGCGGAATCCGCGCAGCCCAATGAAACTCCGACGATTCCGGCGGAAAGCCGCGCGCGCGATTACGATCGGGAAATCAAGGAAGTCCAAGCCCAGTGCACGAGGGAGATGAAGGCGGCATTAAGCGAGGCGGAATCCGGCTTGCAGCAAGTGGATAAGAGGGATCCTTTCGCGATTCAGGCGTGGCAGTCGAGCCTGGCGAAAAATATGGCGGCCGCGGAATCCGATTGCGACGGTCAGTTCAACGAACTGATTCGAGACGCGGAGAACGATTCCGTATCCCCGGAAGCCATCGAAGAATGGAGGAAATCTTTCAACGCCGCCAAGGAAGAGCTTAAGGCGGAGTCGAACGCCAAGGCGGCGCAATTACTCGGAGGGTGAATCGGTTTTGTTCGCCAGGGCGCGATCGCGAAGCATTCGTTCGAGCAGGCTGCGAATGAGATCGAGATCGCTTTTCTCCAATGGAACTCCGTCCCAATGAAGCTGCTCTACATTTAAATACTCTTTCGCGTTGTGATTGAGTTCCGCAGGCGGGTCCGGATAATCGGTAAGGCCCAGAAGATAATCGGCGGACGTGCGCAGCACTCTCGACATCGTCTGTATGGATTCGATCGTGGGCTGCCGGTATCCGGATTCGTATCCCGCGTAAGTGCTCTTGGCGACTCCGACGTAATCGGCCACTTCCTGCATGGTCATTTTTCTCTTTTTCCGCAATTGCTTCAGTCGCTTCGGAAACATGCCCAGCCCCCCTTCCCGAGTCCCCGTTTCTATCTTATAGCGAAGGTTCACAAGGACTTCGTTGTACTCTTCTCGGTTGCACCCATAATTATAGCATGTTTACCATATGCTTTCATCCGCTAGATTCCCCCCGGATCGAGCTGCCCGCAGCAGGGCGGCAGGCCGTCTCCCCGATTCGAGTCCCTTAAGCCTCTCGTTAACGTTTGCCGTAAGTTCCACCGATGCCCCCGATATGATAGTATGAAAACAAAAAGAAGCCCCCAGAGGGTGAAGTTACGATTGAGAGGTCGACCCATGCTCCCCAGATATTCAACCGTCAGACAATTCGGATCGGACGAGATCGTCATCAAGAAATCCCGTTTCATCGGTTACGCCAAGCCGGCGGAGACCGAAGAGGAAGCGGTCGCTTTCATAGAAGAAATCAAGAAGAAGCACTGGGACGCCACACACAATTGCTCGGCCTACCTGATCGGCGAGCGCGACCAGTTCCAGAAGGCGCTGGACGACGGAGAGCCGAGCGGAACGGCGGGCAAGCCGATTCTGGAAGTCATCAAAAACCGCGGCATGAAAAACGTCGTTGTCGTCGTTACCCGCTACTTCGGAGGAATCATGCTGGGAGCGGGAGGTTTGGTGAGGGCGTATACGGACGGGGCTGTCGTCGGCATCGATGCGGCGGACCCGATCGTCAAAGTGCTGCATCGGGAAGTCGTCGTCGACGTAGACTATACTTGGTACGGCAAGCTGGAGAATGAGCTGAGGGGCCGAGGCTTCAGGGTGGGCGAAGTTTCCTTTACGGATCGCGTAAGGGTGCCTTGTTACCCCGAAGCCGGAGAGGCGGCGGAACGTTTCCAGGCGTGGATGACCGACCTGACGCAGGGGCAAGCCGTGATCGAAGCCGGGGAAGAACTGTACTTCGTCGAAGGGGAGTAGCTTCTCTACCCTTCGATCGTCTTCATGTAGAAGGTGCGCTGGCGCGGTCCGTCGAATTCGCAGAAGTAGATGCCCTGCCAGCGTCCGAGCAGCAGCTTTCCTCCCGTCACGATCACGGTCTGAGACGTTCCGGTCGTGATCGCTTTCAGATGGGAGGCCGTATTCCCTTCCGCATGGCGGTACTTCGGATGCTCCCACGGATAGACCTCGTCGAGGCGCATCAGCACATCCCGCTTGACGTCGGGATCGGCGTTCTCGTTAATGGCGATGCCGGCCGTCGTATGGGGGCAGTAGATATGAACGATTCCTTCCGCAACGCCCGCTCTCGCGACGGCTGCGGCCACCTGTCTCGTAATATCGATCATCTCGTCGCGTCGCGACGTGGACAACGTTTCTTTGAGCAGCATGAACAATCCTCCCTTTTTCTCCGATTATACCATTCCAACTATGCAGTCCGGCAGCCGCTCTCTCACTTATAAGCGATTCGAATAGAAGGCATCAGATATTCTAATGAAATGGGCGATCATAACTGCGAATTTCGATTGACGGGAGAAGCCGTTATCTGGTAAAGTATCAATACCTACTAATTTAATAGGAATTATCTTATATACAGCTCTCAAAAGCTCGGGAGGTACACGTCAACGTGAGTTCCATGCTGCAGGGTCGCTGGTGGAGCTGGGGATTTCGCAGCACCGTCATGCTTTATTTTATTGTGCTCATTATTTTTCCTATTATCGGGATTTATGGGCAGTCTCTCTCTTCGGGATGGGCGGCGTTCGCCGATAACATCACGGAACCGCTCGCTTGGAAAGCCGTGCTGCTCACGGTTAAGCTGGCGCTGATCGCTACGGTCATCAATATGTTCGTCGGAACGATGTCGGCGTGGGTGCTTGTCCGCTACCGGTTCCCGGGACGCCGGCTGTTGAACAGTCTGGTGGATCTGCCCTTCGCTTTGCCGACGGCGGTGGCGGGGCTGATGATCCTGCTGCTGCTCGGTCCTCGCAGCGGGGTCGGAGGACTGGCGGAGAAGCTTGGCTTTACGATTCTGTTCCATCAGCCGGCGATCGTGATCGCAATGGTATTCGTCACCTTCCCGTTCGTCATCCGCGCGGTTCAGCCTCTGCTCGAGGAGATGGATTCTTCGGAGGAGGAAGCGGCGTACACGCTGGGAGCGACGAAGGCCGCGACGTTCTGGAAGGTTATTCTTCCGAGCATGCTTCCGGGCATTCTGAGCGGAGCGATGCTGGCGTTCTCCAGAGGAATTGCGGAGTTCGGGGCCGTCGTGCTCGTTGCCGGGAACATTCCGGGCAAGACGCTTATCGCTTCGGTCTATATTTTCGGCGAGATCGAGAGCGACAACGCGATCGGGGCAACCGCGGTCAGCGTGCTGCTGCTGACGTTCTCCTTCCTGATTCTGTGGACGGTTAATTACGTCCAGATGAGGAGGAAGAACGGATGAGAAGGCTGTGGATCGGATTAACCGTCGCCGTATTCAGCGTGCTGCTGATCATTCCCGTCATCCGGATCGCCATGGGCGCTTTCGACGAAGGCTGGGGCGGGTTCGCCAGAGGATTGGCCCGACCCGAGACGCTGCACGCGCTGTACATGACCGGTCTGATCGTCGTTATCGTCACAATCGTCAATACGCTGTTCGGCGTTATGCTCTCCTTATATCTGGTTCGGGCCACATGGCTCGGCAATAAAGTCAAACAACTGCTCAACAGCATCGTCGATCTGCCTTTCGCGGTGTCGCCGGTCATCGGCGGCTTGATGATCGTGCTGCTGCTCGGACCCGAGACGGCGCTGGGCGCGCTGTTCAACAAGGCCGGGATCGATATCGTCTACGCCCTCCCCGGGATGATCATCGCCACGTTGTTCGTGACGTTCCCGCTGGTTGTGCGCGAGGTGATGCCGGTGCTGCAGGAAATCGGCAGCGCGCAGGAGGAAGCGGCGGCGACGCTCGGAGCAAGCGCTTGGACAACGTTCTGGCGCGTCACTTGGCCGTCGATCCGCTGGTGTGTCGTCTACGGCGTCGTGCTGACGGTCGCCAGGGCGATGGGAGAATTCGGAGCCGTGCTCGTCGTGTCGGGGAACATTCTGTTCAAGACGCAGACGGCGACCACGCTCGTATATCAGGATGTCGAGAACTTTAATCTTACCGCGGCGAACTCCATCGCTCTGGTGCTGGCGGCAGGCTCCGTCACGCTGCTTCTGCTGATGGAATGGGCCAAATCGAGAAGGGAAGTGCATTAAGATGCATATCGAGGTTCGCGGATTAAACAAAAAATTCGGCGATTTCCAAGCGGTGGCGGATGTTAACTTCGAGATTGAAAAAGGCCAATTGATCGGTCTGCTCGGGCCCAGCGGCGGCGGCAAAACTTCGATTCTGCGCATGCTCGCCGGTCTGGAGACGGTAGACGACGGCGATATTGTGTTTCACGGCAAGCGGGTGAATGACCTTCCTCCCCAAGAGAGAGGAATCGGCTTCGTCTTCCAGAACTATGCGCTGTTCAAGCATATGACGGTGGCGGAAAATATTGCGTTCGGCCTGGAAGTGAAAAAGTGGTCGAAGCAGAAAATCAAAGAACGGGTGGCGGAACTGGTCGATCTGACCGGACTGTCGGGCTTCGAGAAGCGTTATCCGCATCAGCTGTCCGGAGGCCAGCGTCAGCGCGTCGCGTTCGCCAGAGCGCTCGCTCCCGAGCCTCAGCTGCTGCTGCTCGACGAGCCGTTCGCCGCGATCGACGCGAAGATTCGCCATGAGCTGCGCTCCTGGCTGCGCGAGATGATCGATCGCCTCGGCATTACGTCGATCTTCGTCACGCATGACCAGGATGAAGCGATCGAAGTGGCGGACCAAATTATGATCATCAACAAAGGGCGGCTGGAGCAGAAGGGCACGCCTTGGGAAATCTATAAAAATCCGGAATCCCCGTTCGTGGCGAGCTTTATCGGCGAGTCGACGATCATCGAAGACGTCTCGGCGCTGCGCGGCTTCGGCGGCTCGGGCGAGCTGCCCGGCACGAAGGCGCTCATCCGTCCGGAATACGTCGAGATCGGCAAGGAGCACGATTTCGAGCTGCTGTCGGCTACGGAGACGGGACGCGTTCGCCACATTCATTTTCGCGGAAGCGAATGGCTGGTGGAGGTCCAGATCGGAGCGGCGAAGCTCGTAACTTACCGTTCCCTGGAGAAAGAGATTTTGCAGCCGGGCGACGAGGTGCGGGTGCTGATTCACCGGGCTTATCTGTTCAACGATACGAATAGCTGGGTCATGGAGAACAAACTGAAGGAAGATCCGATGCCGGTTCACATTTAAGGCCGGACGGATGACGGATGGGAGCCTACGAAGGCACCGGGAGGTCGCGATGAAGAGGGAAAACCGTACGCGCGCAATCGGGCGTACCGCTTTGTATGGCGCACTTATTCTATCTATGCTGGCGTTTGTCCTGTCGGCTTGCGGAGCCGGTCGCGAGGAGCCGGGTTCTTCGGACGTTCCCGCGGAAGCGGGAGACGTCACGCTCGTGCTCGGCGCTTATTCGGTCGCGAAGGATGCGCTTCAGGAGATTATCCCGGCTTTCAAAGCCCACTGGAAGGACACGACCGGACAGACGGTCGCTTTCCAGGAATCGTATGAAGCTTCGGGTACGCAGACCCGTTCCATCATCGGAGGCTTCGATGCGGACGTGACGCTGCTCGCGCTCGAAGGGGACGTCGACAAGCTGGTGAGCGCCGGACTCGTTGCTCCGGAATGGAATAAAGCTCGAATGAACGGGATGATTACGCGCTCGATCGTCGTGCTCGGCACGAGGGCGGGCAACCCGCTGGGCATCCGGGATTTCGAAGATTTGACGAAGCCGGGCGTGAAGGTGCTGTATCCGAATCCGAAAACGTCCGGAGGCGCTCAGTGGGACATCAACGCGATCTACGGAGCGGGTCTCAAGAAGGCGGAGCTGGCGACGGGAACGAAGGACGCGGCGGCCGCCAAGCAATTCCTTGTGGACGTGCACCGGAACATCGAATCGATGGACAAGAGCGGGCGCGCCTCGATGGCCGCCTTCGAATACGGAGTCGGAGACGTCATCATTACCTACGAGAACGAGCTGTTGGCGCGGATCGCCAAAGGCGTGGAGTACGATATCGTCGTGCCGCCGAGCACGATTCTGATCGAGAATCCCGCCGCGGTCGTCGACCGCAACGCCGATCGTCACGGAGTGAGGAAAGTCGCCGACGCTTTCATCGAATTCCTCTATTCGGACGAAGCCCAGCAGCTGTTCGCCAAGCACGGCTTCAGGCCTGTGAACGAAGCGCTGGCCGCGCAGATGGAAGACCGCTATCCTCAGCCTCCGGAGCTGTTCACGATCGATTACTTGGGCGGATGGAGCGAGGTCAGGGACACGCTGTATTCCAAGCGCGGGATCTGGTATCAGGTACTGGCCGGACAATGAGCGGACGAGTTGGTAAAAAACAGTTTTAGCGGGAAGGCTATACACCGCTGGGCTGTTTTTTTTGTTATAATTGTAGATTAGAACAGGAATTGCGCAGCCAATAGGGAGGACTATCATTTGCAGAAACCAACCACCATACGCACTATGCTCATGATTCTTTATTTTCAGTTCGTTATGCTGATATTAGGCATCGGATCCACGGTTGTGAATTGGGATCAAGTGGATACGTCAAACCAGAACGCTCTGTCCTTTATGATTCAATACTACGGAATTACCCTTCTTACAGTGATCGGGATGATCGTAACGGTCAACAGAAAACGAATGATTGTCACTCTGCTGCTTACCGTACTGCTGTTACTGTCCTCCGTCCTTAGCTTCGCGCTGGGCAACCCCACGCAGATTCTGCTGACGTTGGTCATTATTGTCTTGTTCCTGTTCAGATCGACCAGGGAATATTTCCGCGGCAATTACGTGGCTCCGCCTTCGGCGAGGAACCGTACAGCAGCCGCCGCGGCGACGGCCGACGGAGAAGAAGTGGAGAAAGGCGCATTGGACGAGCCCGACGAAGCTCCCGCCGCGCCTCTGGTCAAGCTGAAGAAGGAACCGGAAGTGCACGTTCGCGAAGCGACGCCGGAGGATGCGGATACAGTGTACTCCTTGATGAGGATGGCATTCGAGGAATACCGCACGGCGATTCCGCCTTCAAGCGCGCTGGACGAAACGGATGAATCGGTGCTGGAGGCGCTGCGCAGCGGCAGCGAATCGGCCGTAATCCTGTACGAGGACGACGCGGCTGTGGCGATGGTGCGCTTCAAGTATGACGGCGACGCCATCTATTTCTTCCGTCTGTCGGTAGCTCCCCATCGGCGCAGAAGAGGGTACGCAAGGCAGTTGGTGAAATGGATCGAGACGCACGGCATCGCCAAGGGCAAGAAGATCAGCCGCTGCAAAGTCCGCCAATCGGTGCAGAACAACCTGGTGCTTTATCAGAATATGGGCTATGAGGTCGTCGACCAAGAGCTTGTCGTTCGCCCGGCGGGCACGGTCAAGGCGTTTACGTTGGAGAAGAAGCTTTGGGAATAGAGAAACGGGAATGGCGGGCTCGCCGGTCTTCGGACCGTGCGGGCTTTTGTTCCTATTCCTAACTTTGGAGGGCATATGCGGAATGTCGGGATATTCGCTCACGTCGACGCGGGTAAAACGACGACGACGGAGCAGATGCTGTATCGGAGCGGGCGAATTCGCTCCTTGGGCAGCGTAGACGACGGGACGGCGCAGACGGATTGGCTGGAAGTCGAACGGACGAGAGGGATCTCAGTTCGTTCCGCCGTTACGAGATTCGAATGGAAGGGCGTTCGGATCAACTTGGTAGATACGCCCGGACACGTCGACTTCCTGTCCGAGGTGGAGAGGTCGTTGCGAGTTATGGACGGGGCCGTTCTGATCGTATCGTCCGTAGAAGGCGTGCAGGCACAGACGGAGGTTATCTGGCAGGCGCTCCGGGATTTGGGGATTCCTACGCTGCTCTATATCAACAAGCTGGATCGAATAGGCGCGGAGCCCGATCGGGTGCTGGAAGAGATTCGCCGACTGCTGTCGCCGGGCGCAATTCCGGTGCAAAGCTTCGTAGGGGTCGAGGGAGAGTTCGCGGGCTCGATTGAGCTGCTTCAAGCTGACGGAGGGACAGTGGACTCGTTCAAGCTGGTGCAGGCCGGCGGGAACGACGGCGAGGACGCTTGGCCGAAGCGCGCGCACGAGGATCGGACACGACTGGCGGAGAAAATTGCCGAGCGGAACGATGCGCTGCTGGAAAGGTATTTCGAGCGGGGAGGTCTGGACGACTCCGAGCTGATTCCGGCGTTGCAGGACGGGGTTCGGCGCTGCGAGCTGTTTCCCGTCCTGTACGGGGCATCCAATCGCGGCATCGGCGTTGACGCGCTCATGGACGCGATCGTCAGACTGCTTCCTCCTCCGGAGGGGAGCGAAGAGAAGCCGTTGTCCGGCGTCGTGTTCAAGCTGGACAAGGACCCGACAATGGGGAGACTCGCCTATGTTCGCTTGTACGGGGGCGTCCTGCGCAACCGGGATACGGTACGCAATCATTCTTTGAACCTCGACGAGAAAGTGACGCAGATTCGCAAGATGGACGGACAACGCAGCGAGGACGTCGGTATTCTGAAGGCCGGGGATATTGCCGTCGTCTGCGGATGGAGCCGAGTGAGGATCGGGGACATTATCGGAACGAGCGAAGGCGTGCCGGGAGTCCGCCGGTTGGCCGAACCGCTGCTAACCGTGCAGGCGCATTGGCGCAGCGAAGCGGAATATCCCGCCGTCGTTGCCGCGCTGCAGGAGCTGGCGGACGAAGATCCGTACCTCGACGTGCAGTGGCTGCAGGAGGACCGCGAGCTTCACCTGCGCGTCATGGGGCCGATCCAGGTGGAAGTGCTGGGGCAGATGCTGTTAAGCCGGTACGGGCTTGAAGTTAATTTCGGAGAGCCTTCGGTTATTTACAAGGAGACGCCCGCGCGCAAGGGGGAAGGTTTCGTCGCTTATACGATGCCGAAGCCATGCTGGGCGATTCTCCGCTTCGTCATCGAACCGGGAGAGCGGGGGAGCGGCCTGGAGTACCGGTCGATCGTCCGTCCGGAGAGGCTGCTGGACAGCTACCAGAACGAGGTGGCCAGACGCGTGCCGGAGGCGCTTGAGCAAGGCTTGAAAGGATGGCCGGTTACCGATTTAAAGGTGACGCTGATCGAGGGAGAGCACCACGTCTGGCACACGCATCCGCTCGACTTCGTCGTGGCGACTCCGATGGGCATAATGGACGGGCTGGTGAATACGGGGACGATTCTGCTGGAGCCGATGCTGCGCTTCCGGCTGTCGACGCCGGAGGAGTTCGGCGGCAAACTGATGAGCGAGCTGTCCGTCATGCGCGGGGAATTCGACATGCCGGTCGTTCGTCAAGGCCGGATGGAGCTCGAAGGGAGGCTCCCCGTCGCGACTTCTCTGGATTTCCCGGCCCGTCTGGGGTCGATGACCAAGGGGCGGGGGATGCTGACGACCTATTTCGACGGCTATCAGGAATGTCCTCGCGACGTGAACGCGGAGCGGAGAAGACGCGGCGTTAATCCGCTGGATACGTCCAAGTATATTTTGGCGACCCGCAACGCTCTGTCGATAGGGTGATTCGGGCGACTTGAGAAAAAAAGGCTGTTCCATGCAGCGGAGCCATACATTGACGGCTTCGCTGGCGGAACAGTCTTTGCGTTTTATACGTTTAGCACGAATTTCTCGATGACATGTTTGACGCCATCCTCGTTGTTGGACAGCGTGACGTAATCGGCGACCGCTTTCAGCGCCGGAACCGCGTTGGCCATCGCGACGCCGAGACCCGCCGCTTCGACCATTTCGTGGTCGTTCATCGCGTCGCCCATGGCGATCGTCTCCTCGATCGGAATGCCGTAATGGGCGGCGAGGAAGCGCAGCGCATGGCCCTTGGTGCCTTCCGGATGCAGGAACTCCAAGTAGTTCGGCTTGGACTTGGTCAGATGCACCTGCGATCCGAAACGGGTTTTCAACTCGGGCAGCAGCGCGTCCAGCTTCGCGGGCTCGTCGATGATGAGCAGCTTCGTCTGCTTCGGATGTTCGATTATGCGCTTAAAGTCCGTTTCTACAAAATAGGGGATCTTGGATTGCTTGACGTAGCCTTTGACCTTGTCGTTGTCTTCGGGTACGTACAGCTTGTCGTCGATATAGCTCTGCAGGTGCAGGCCGTTAGCCAGACAGTATTCGTACAGCTCGCTTGCGACCTCTACCGGAATGGAGCGCTCGTAGAGCACTTCTTCGTCCAGCAGGTTTTTGATCAGCGAACCTTGGTAGGTGATGATCGGAACGTTCAGTCCGACTTGGCGGGCGATCTTCTGCGCGGAATCGAACATTCTTCCGGTCGCGATGGTGATATGGACTCCCCGGGCGATGGCGTCGTTCATCGCTTGGCGGGTTCCTTCCGTCACCGTCAATTCGTCCGTTAACAGCGTGTCGTCAAGATCCATGGCTATGAGGCGGTATGGCATCCTTTTCTCCCTCTCTGTCTCGTTGGTATCGTCCCATTGTAACCCAAATCGGCTTAATCGAAAAGACGATAGGCATGGTATAATGATGGGGACTATCGGAAATGAGAGGGGATTCGGCAATGAAACGTTTGCGTTGGGGAATACTCGGCTGCGCCGCGATCGCGGACCGCGCCGTCATACCGGCCATTCTGGCGTCGGAGACAGGGGAACTCGTCGGCATCGCCAGCAGGAACGAGGAGAAGGCCAAGGCGAAGGCGGAGGAGTTCGGCATGCCGAAGCACTATGGAAGCTATGAGGCGCTGCTGGCCGACCCGGAGATCGATGCCGTGTATATCCCGCTTCCGAATCATCTTCACAAGGAATGGACGATCGCGGCGGCGAAGGCCGGAAAACATATTCTGTGCGAGAAACCGCTGGCGCTTAACGCGGCGGAAGCGCAGGAGATGGTCGATTACTGCAAGGCAGCGGGCGTGCATCTGGCCGAAGCCTTCATGTATCGGCACCATCCGCGAATCGCTCGTGTGAAGGAGATTATCGCCAGCGGGGAGATTGGCGCGCTGAGGGCGATTCGAGGCGTATTTACATATAACGGGGCTGCGAACAAAACGGATATTAGACAGGTGAAGGAATGGGGAGGCGGGGGTCTGTACGACGTCGGCGTATATCCGCTCAGCGCGGCCCGTTGGATTACGGGAGCCGAGCCGGAAGCGGCGACGGTCCATGCGCTGTTTTCACCGGAGCACGACGATGTGGATATGATGGCTTCCGGTCTGGTGGAGTTTGCCGGCGGAGTGGCGTTAACGTTCGACTGCGGCATGTGGGCGACGTTCCGCAACGAGCTGGAGATCGTCGGCACGGAAGGCACGATCGTGCTGAAACCGTCGTTCCTGCCGAACAAGGAGAACGACGTGATCGTCGTACAAGCCGGCGGGGAGACCCGCACGGAAGGTCCTTACGGCGTGGATGCGTACGTGGCGCAATCCGACCAGTTCGCGCGCGTCGTCTGGAGCGAGGAAGCTCCCCTGTTTTCCGCACAGGACGCTGTCGAGAATATGAAGCTGATCGACGCTTGCCTGGAGTCCGCACGTACTCGTCGGCGGGTTGAATTGTAACGGGTTAGAAAGCAAACGGCCGCTACGCAAAGCTCCCCCTTCCGATCCTGAGATCGGGAGGGGGAGCTTGTGGTGAGCCGCGACGGCTCGTTACTCGGAAACAGGCGGAGTATAGGTGACTGTATAGGTTGTTTTCGTCAGCTTTCCGTATTTGTTAGCCGGTAATCAGCTTCTTCTCGACAGCCAAGGCAAAGTAAGTTTTCACATTCGGAGAAACGCTTGCGGTGTCGTCGTACCACATCAGAATATTCTCGTTTTCCAGATCGTCGGGCTGATAACCGAGCGTCTTCACCAACGCTACCGCTACATCTTCGCGTGTGGCCGATCCCGTCGGGTCGAAGAAGGCTTTGCCCGAGCGCGGCTGGATCGTACCGAACATTCATCAACGGACTTGCACAACGAATGGAACTGTAGTGAGTTGACCCTCATACTGAAATTGGCCCCAAATCTTATAGAACCCCGCCTCGGGAAATACAGTATGAAACATAACATTGCCTCCCGAGCTCATCTCTTCGGCAGCATGTACGTGAACGTACACATCAGCAGCGCTGTTCAGAATAACGCTATGCCCGGAAGCTCCTAGATAGGTTTCGAGCCTTCCAACCGGCTGTAGAGTTTCGGCATCGGAGACTTGGAATAGGAGCATAACCATTTCTCCGGCAATGATGTTATTAAGACCTGGGCTGGCGGTTAGAGAAATATGGAGGTTGCCCATACTTTTGCTGTATGAGTCATCGGGAAGCGTTTCTACCTTTGGAGGCATTTCTCCAGCTACTGTGATCCATTGTTTATGGACGGTAATGTCCTGATGTTCAGGTATAAATTCGCTAATTAGTAGATACGGACCGGCATGGGGAAATGAAATTCGGACCGTAAAGACACCTTCCCCCACATATTCCGGATGGACATGCATGAACGTACCAAGATCCTTGCTTACCACGATCAGATGCATCAACTTTGTTCGATCCTCAATAAACTTCTGTACAGGTATACCGGAAGAATCTACTACTAACAGTCTGATGTCGACGTCCCCTTGTTCGAAGGACTTTCCAGCGGATTCAGCTGCAATAACCCGATAACCTCTATCGGTTATATTTGTCATTTGATCTTGCTGGATCATGGCCAGCAGACCTCGTGCAGGAGGGCTTTTATCCACATTGTCCCACTTGGTTGCGGAGCAACCCGTCACCAGGGCTAAACCGAGTATGAACGCCGCCATCTTTAGGGTACTTTTTAGAAAAATGCTCATTGTCTACCTCGAGTAGGCGAGATAGCGAGGATGCTTAATGCGAGGGACAAAAGGGAAGCTTGAACAATGGAGCCCACCCATAATTCCGGAGACCACCCAATCCCGCCTGCCAATGCCATACTGAGAAAATAACTGCCCCACAGCGCCACGGGTACAGCTATCGCCAAAATTCGATAACCTCCCGTCGTGTTCCCTCCAAGTCGCAATTTTACATAGATTAAATCTGCAGCCAGTCCGCCTATAAGAGGGACGAGAATAGCCAAATACTGCTGGAATCCGTCCAGTACGCCCATAAGTACGCTTATAAAGGTAAAGAGAAAAGTAAATGAGCCGAAAGGAACTAGCCATCGCTTGAGCAGCAGAAATACCGGCGACATGAACAGCAATGTGTTCAGCAGAATGTAGGATAGACCGCGAATCTCCAAATCTTCGATGACCCGTATGCCGAAGAAGGGATCGGTTCGGCTTTTATACCAATCGATGACGGTCGGGGCCGCCAAGTTATAGCGGAACATCCATACATACATCAGGAAAAAACTAACGACCCCTACGGTCAAGGCAGCAGAGAGAAGAATCGGGAAAAAGTGGCGCCAACCGGGTTGATCGGGAGAGAATGCCCAGCCGTACCGAAAGGGGCTGCTAATAATCAGTAGCGTTCCCAACATTAGCACGAGATGGGACGGGCTAAGGAGAGCGTCCAAATCTTGCTCTATGCCAAAGATCAGGTGCCAGGTCATATCGGCAATTCCGCCAAAAAGAAAAACCGCAACGCCGATCAGCCCCAGTCCGTATCCTGTCGGGATTGCTTGATGCCAGCTTCCCCCATTCCGTCTCTTGTTCACATAGATCAGTCCGACGATCCATAATGCCGAAGCCAAAAATCCACTGTAAAGAATGGCATGCCATGGCGTAAAAAAAGTTTCGGGAACTCGATGATTGTGCGCATATCCATCAACGAAAATGCCGACCACCAACCATGTACCCATAAGCATGGTAAGCATATGAACGCTAGTCTTAACCTTCGCCTTGTCCAATATTGGCCCCTCCTTGCAACGACAGCTAACATCTGGTGAGCAATAATCCGGCTTATCTCACTGGAAAGTCGTTAAGTCGTCAAGTAGATTTGTATGGAGTATATTGGCTGCGAGTTTACAAAAGGTTCGCAATAAGATTAGTCTTCTGTAGCGAAGAATCTGCGAGACGGTTTTGTTCTATTTTTCCACCGTGTCCAGCACGTCCTTAAGGATGGCCAGATTCGCATTGTAGGCGGAATTGATCCAATGTCCGGAGGCCACCTGGTAGACGCGGTTTTGTTTGACGGCCGGCAGATTGTTCCATAGAGGAAGCGAAGCGAGCATTTCCCGCACCTGTTCGTCCGTCTGTCCTTCCGGTGTGATGACGAACAGCTTATCCGCGTCCAGTTCGGCCAGCTTCTCCAAGCTCAATTGCACGAAATTGTCCGGAACCGTCGTAGCGAGAGAATGCGGCTTCAGGCCGAGCTCGCCGTACAATAGCTTGCCCGAGAGAAATTCGCTGCCGATCAGGAAAAACTCCTTGTCCGACGGCCAGACGATGGCGACCGTTTGGTCGGCTGCTCCGCTCAGCAGGGCTTTGGCGTTCTGAAGCTCGGTTTCGTATTCCGCGAGCTTCTGTTCGGCCAGCGATTCGTTCCCCAGCAGCCCGGCGACCTTGTTCAGATTGTCTCGCCAATCGCTGTTGCCGCCTTGGATCAGGTAGACAGGTGCGATTTTGGCGATCGTATCGTACTGCTCAATAGGAAGGAAATGCGAGGTGACGATAATCAGATCGGGATCGTGGCCGAGAACGACTTCCGGGGATAATCCGTTCATGAGGTCGAGCTTCGGCAGATCCTTGAGCCAAGGCTCCAGATGGTCCTGCACGGTAGTGCCGGCCGCGTATTTGGCTACGGGAGTAACGCCAAGCGCAATTAGCGCATCTTCCTGATACGGGGCAAGTATTCTAAGCTCGCCTTCGGGAACATTGATCTCGTGTCCGAAGTCGTCCTTGACCGTACGCGGGGCGGAAGCGGAGGCAGGTGCGGATTGCTCTGCCGACGGGGCTCCCTGGGACGGAGTCGCCGATCCTTCGTTCGAATTCGCCGACATTCCGCATGCGTTCAGCAGTAATGCCGATCCTAATGCCAACCCTATAGATATTTTTTTACCTTTGATGTTCATATGCTGATGATCCCCTTCTAATTGATAATGATTTTCATTTACATTATCAATATAGAGGTTGTTCGTGTTCGCAACAATGGACATATCGATGGCGGGACCTGGATAATCTTCTGATTCGGGGTCGTGCGGCAGACTTCTATAACGGGAAGGGGATAAGCCCCAATGCTTCTTGAACAGGCGTCCGAAGTAGTAGACGTCGGAGTACCCGACCTCGGCTGCGATCTCTCCTATCGATGCATCCGTGGAACGGAGGAGATGCAAGGCGCGCTTCATCCTTACGCGAATGAGATAATCGATCGGGCTGATTCCCGTGCGTTTCTTGAACAATGCCGACAGATGGGATACGCTGTAGCCCAAGTCCTGGGCGAGTCGTTCAAGCGTGAGCGATTCCGCATAGTGCTGCCTGATCAGGTCCATTGCTTGTCCGACCGCGTCGGGCGAGGCCAGTTCGCCGTGTTCGCTCATCTGCGACATCAATTCATGGATAAACCGATAAAACTCGGATTTAAACTGCAGCCGGGCAAGGGAATCCGGTCGTCCCCGCAGTTGTTCCATCGTTCGGAGCATGCTTAGCAGCGGTAATGGTCGACGCGGCGAGTAGGCATAAACGAATCCGGGAGGATCATCGTTCGGGTCAGCAGAATCTCGTTGGTCCGTTTCAGGTTCGAGGCGTTTCGTCCGATAGGACAGAAGATAGTAGTCGAAGCGCGGTTCCGTTGGATCGATGCGCAGTCCGGTCTCCGGTCCGCCATGAAACAGCCTGTGAGGTCCGGCGATATAGGGCCTTCCGTTCAGGCGAATTTGCGCTTGTCCGCGTACTCCGTACAAAAAGAACGATGCCGGCGATCCCGGCACGGCCTGCGGCTGCCCGTGTATCGCGCGAACTGACTGGATATCGAGGATCCGCAAGGAGACTTGTTCCCAGAAACGGCTATAGGCATCTATGTTCATAGGCTGTTGTCTCCGTTCTCCAGCCGCTTATCGGTCGGGGATTGTTTGTTGATTGGTCTCGTCGTTCTCTTGCAAGGAAGGCCATCGATTGGCGCTTGTTGGGCATTCGACTAGTTAATTGCCAGTGTGTTTTAAGTCAGGCTCCCGCGTGAGGAGCGACCGAACTATATAAAGCGTCTGGAGAACCTCCCGGAGTTTCAAGCCACGCTCCTATGTGAGGAGCGACTAGACTCAAGACGAGCGCAACCTAGCGTTACTAATGTTTCAATCCACGCTCCCGCGTAAGGAGCGACAGCGAGCTGTTTAATCCCTTGACTGGCAAAGGATTTGAGGCTCAAAAGTGCGAATCGGCATTTTTGAGATGAGAAAATTAGGCACGAAAATGGCAAGAAAAGCCGAAAGCCCTTATGTGGCAACAGGTGCGAATCTCTCAGGGAAATCATGTGAGCTAGGGGTTCGCACTGTGCAAAGCGTTACAGCAACTTCAAGTACCAATCGAAAGTCCGATCGACAATTGGGACTACAAAACGTACAAACCTCGAAAAATCCCCAGTCATATGCGTTTCATCCAAAGCTGTATAGTAGGCAAGCCGGTGTTCTTTTTCGATGACAATAGGTGGATATCCGTTTCTCATGAGCTCGAAGTTAAGCAGGAGTCTGGCAGTTCGTCCATTACCGTCGACAAAAGAATGGATTTTCACGAATTCACTATGAATTAATGCAGCCCTGGCAACTGGGTGAAACGTGGCGCCTTCTCCTACAAGCCATTGCGTAAAATGTGCCATTAATTCAGGAACCTGACTATAGTCGGGAGGTATGTGCCTGGCACCGCTGATTAGGACGTTTTGCGTACGGTAAACCCCTGCTTGATCGTCGAGGATTCCTTTTAGGATTAGACTATGAATGCTCTTGATCTGTCACTCTGTCAAAGTGTGGTTTTGCTTCACAATCTCTTCAACATACAAAATAGCTTCCCTATGATTGAGTGCTTCAAGGTGTTCAGATATGGTTTTGCCTCCGATGGTGAGGCCTTCTAAAACAACCTTAGTCTCGGACAGGGTCAGGGTATTACCTTCAATGGCATTGGAGTTGTAGGTCCAGTTAACGATCAAGTGTTCACGGATGGTTTTTAATGTATGGGTTGGGAAGGGCCTCTTGGCGTCGAGCAGTTGTTTTTTCTGATCAATGGCGTCAAACATTCCAGGTTTCACCTCACGACTAGAAAATTGGAGATTACATCTCTATCCAATTGGTTCTATTATAAGCTTTTCCAGAGGTGGTAGGTTAATAAACTCTGTGGACAATAGAAATGATAGGATCAAATTGGGTCGCATCGCGGGACGAATTGTACTATGTAGTCCTGTGAATGAAATGATGCGGTGCTGTACTCTTCGTCAAACATAAATACGTTGTTTCAATTCATGCTCCCGTATGGGAGCGACCCCTCGGAGCAATCTTGGTCTGCGCAGACACTCGTTTCAATCCACACTCCCGTAGGGGAGCGACCGAAGTGTTTGCGGATAAGACAGGTCTTACGATCGTTTCAATCCACACTCCCGCATGGGAGCGACGTCGAGTCCTACAAAATGCTGGGGTTAAACGCTGTTTCAATCCACGCTCCCGCATGGGAGCGACACGGCAGCAGGCGACAGCAGAACTCGAAGGACTGTTTCAATCCACGCTCCCGCATGGGAGCGACCCGGATGGGAGCGACCCGGATGGGGTGGGAGCGATCTGGCCGAGAAGGGGTTTCAATCCACGCTCCCGCATGGGAGCGACCCGCCCAACTGTCCGCTTCGGTTGCGTGCTTATCGTTTCAATCCACGCTCCCGCATGGGAGCGACGAATCTTTTCATTATAAAGGCTCCACCGCCAGTGTTTCAATCCACGCTCCCGCATGGGAGCGACGAATGCTCTATTGCGCAAATAACTGATCCAATGGTTTCAATCCACGCTCCCGCATGGGAGCGACTGCCCAAGCACAAGATGACCTCCGTCTACAAGATGTTTCAATCCACGCTCCCGCATGGGAGCGACAGGGTATCAAGGACGCGCTGAAGGCCGTGATCTGGTTTCAATCCACGCTCCCGCATGGGAGCGACTTTCCACCAAGGCCATCACCTGGAACTACAAGATGTTTCAATCCACGCTCCCGCATGGGAGCGACGAACCCAGTATTATCCCCGTCTCCATTCCAGCAGTTTCAATCCACGCTCCCGCATGGGAGCGACGGGGGTACGGTTAGAGTCGTACTACTCGACGACGAGTTTCAATCCACGCTCCCGCATGGGAGCGACCGTCCTGATTTTCGAACATCGTCGGGTAGGCCATGTTTCAATCCACGCTCCCGCATGGGAGCGACCCTTGTGTCCCAGTGTGGAATCGCCACATGGCCTGTTTCAATCCATGCTCCCGCATGGGAGCGACTTTAATTGATCGGGCGGTTTTTTTATGTTATTCGTTTCAATCCACGCTCCCGCATGGGAGCGACTTGTAAGGTATATCCTCGATTACACCGTCATTATGTTTCAATCCACGCTCCCGCATGGGAGCGACATCGCGAAGCTGGAGACGAGGCTTGAGGAAAGGGTTTCAATCCACGCTCCCGCATGGGAGCGACAGGGTGTACGATCGATTGTGATGATGACGAGGTAGTTTCAATCCACGCTCCCGCATGGGAGCGACAGCGAGCCTATAGAGCCCTTGCCCGGCAAGGGCTCTGAGGCCCAAAAGTGCGAGTACACATTTTTGAAGCAGAAAATAGCTTCGAAAGTGGCATGAAATGCCGGCAACCCTTGTGAAGCAAGAGGTGCGGATCTCCCAGGAAAATCATGTGCGCCTGGGGTTCGCACCATAAAGTTATTTTACCACGTCGTCGTGATGCCCTGCTTCATAGAAACAGCCAACCGCTCCAAGACTCAAACGGTCCGGAGGACAGCCGCAGGGGAAGCGGTGGACAGACGTTCGATGAAACGGGTGTCGACGCGGATTTTCATTCGGGCGTCGGAGCCGTGCTCGGCCGGATCCGTCAGCAGATCGACGGCGAGTCGGGCCATCTTTTCCTTCTCGACATGGATAGTCGTCAGCTCGGGCGTGACGATGACGGATTCGCTGATGTTGTCGAAGCCGATGACGGAAATGTCCTCTGGGACACGATAACCGAGCTCGGCCAGCGTCTTCATGGCGCTGATGGCGATATAGTCGCATTCGCAGAAGAGCGCCGTAGGCAGCCGGCCTTCCGACCGAATGCAAGCCTCGAGCTGCTGACGCATCGATTCTTGCGAAGAAAGCAGCGTGGGCGCGACCGCAAACGTTCGGCTTGGAGCGACCTCCAAACCTCTCTCCCGAAGCGCGGCAAGAAAGCCCGATTTGCGCTCCTCAAAATTATGAATCCGTACATTGGAAGCGACATAGCCGATGTCCCGATGTCCCAGTTCGCACAGGTGCGCTCCCGCCTGATAAGCGCCCATGGCGTTATTGATTTCGACAAAATGGATCGGCAGCGTATCGAAGCAGGTGTCCAGAACGACCAATTGCGGGAGACGATCCGCGGCGGCCGCGATCTGCTCCTTGCCTAGATTGGTCCCCAATAAAATGACCCCGTTGCTGCGATGCTCCTCGGCAATCGCGCGGACGTTATGCTCGAACTGCTCCATATCCACGGACGAGAACATAACGGAATACCCTTTGGAACGGCAGCGCTCCTCGACGAAATGAATCAACTCCCGGAAAAAAGGCTGCTGGTAATACTCCTCAAGCACGATTCCCAGATTGGTGATGACCAGAAACAGAATCGATTTGGAGGTTTTGTCGGCCGGGGGCGATGAGCTTCTCGGTTTGGCATTGTACCCCATTTCCCGGGCAATGCGCAAAATTCTTTCCCTCGTCTCGCTGCCGATGCCGGGCTTGCCGCTGAGCGCCAAAGAGACGGCCGATTTTGACACTTGCGCGATTTTCGCGATATCTTCCATTTTCATCGGATTTTCTCCGTTCTATTCGAAATATTGAACTGAAGATGTCGAAGCTGTTGAGTTGAGTTTAGTTTACTACTGTTTTCCCGTTTTGTACAACATTCAAACTAAACAATCACAATAATCCAGTTAAAATAACTAAACTTATACTAAATTCTAGTTGACTGACTAATATTGCGGTGATAGGATGAGGGTGTAAGTTGGTGGAATTATAGGTTGTTTGATGATTGTTTAGTTCATATTGTGAATTTGTTTAGTTTATTTTAGTTGAATCATGAAGCCGTTGAGGCAGGCAGATCCGAAAAGCCGATTTCACAGGGGAGAGAGCGACATGAAAAAGCTGAAGCTGGGGTATGCTCCGACGCGGAGGTTCACGTTCAGCGCGGAAGACGCTTTTAAGTACAAGGTGCAGATTCGCGAAAAGATGGACTCCTTCGGAATGGACATCGATATCGTCGATTTGGAGGGGCTCAATTCCGAGGGGCTGCTGTACGACGACCGGATCGGGGCGGAGGCAATTGCGGAGCATCTGCTCAAGGAGAAGGTTGACGCGGTCTTTTTCCCGCATTGCAACTTCGGGACGGAAGATACGGTAGCCCGGGTCGCCAAGGCGCTCGGCAAGCCGGTGCTGCTGTGGGGGCCGCGCGACGAAGCGCCGCTCGAGGACGGAATGCGCCTTCGCGATACGCAGTGCGGACTATTCGCGACGGGCAAGGTACTGCGCCGCTTCCGGACGCCTTTTACGTACGTGACCAACAGCCGACTGGACGACCCCGTGTTCGAGCGCGGCTTCAAAAATTTCGTGGCGGCGGCCAACGTGGTGCGTCATTTCCGCAGCTTGAGAATTTTGCAGATCGGGCCGCGACCGACTTCCTTCTGGACGATGATGTGCAACGAAGGCGAACTGCTGGAGCGGTTCGGCATCGAGCTGCACCCGATTACGCTGGTGGATATTACGAACGCGGCGAAGAAGGCCGAGAAGTCCGGAGGTCCCGAGCTGACGGAAGCGATCCAATACATTCGCGACAAGCTGGATATCTCCGAGGTGACGGACGACGACGTCAAGCGGGTGGCCGCGCTTAAAGTCGCCATGAAGAAGCTGGCGGTCGACTCCGGCAGCACCGCGATCGCGATTCAATGCTGGTCCGCTCTGCAGGATGCAATCGGCATTATGCCGTGCCTGGCCAACGCGATTTTGACCGACGAGCAAATTCCGGTCACTTGCGAGACCGACATCCACGGTGCGATCACGTCGGTGATGGTGCAGGCGGCCGGAATGAACGAGGCTCCGACCTTTTTCGCCGATATTACGGTCCGGCACCCGGAGAACGACAACGGCGAGCTGCTGTTCCATTGCGGTAATTTTCCCGTGTCGCTCAGTGTGGAGAACAAGCCGAAAATGCGCAAGCACTTTTTGTTCGACGACCATGCTCCGGGTACCCACGAAGGAGAAATCCGCGGCGGCAGCATGACGATCGCGCGCTTCGACGGCGACAACGGCGAGTATCAGCTGTTCCTCGGCAAGGCGAAAGGCATCACTGGCCCGTATACGCGCGGTTCTTACGTCTGGGTGGAGGTCAACGACTGGCCGCTGTGGGAAGAAAAGCTGGTGAAAGGCCCGTACGTGCACCATTCCGTCGGCATACACGCCAATGTCATCCCGGCGCTTTACGAGGCCTGCCAATACATTCCCGGCCTTACGCCGGACCCGGTCGATCCGACGGAGGATCAAATCCGCGCTTGGCTGAGAGGGAGCGTGTAACTATGGCAAGCATACTGGAACTGAAGCGCAAATCGCTGCAAATCCGCAAAGAGCTGATGACGATGATCCATGCGGCGAAGGGCGGGCACACCGGAGGTTCGCTCAGCAATACCGACATTTTGACCGCCCTTTATTATGAAGTAATGAAGCACGATCCACATAATCCAAAGCTGCCGGAGCGCGACCGTTTCGTAGCGAGCAAGGGGCATTGCGTAGAGTCGCTATGGTGCGTTCTGGCCGACCTCGGCTATTTTCCGAAGGAGGAGCTGTCCACGTTCAGCCAGTTCGGCACGAGACTGATCGGACATCCGAACAACAAGGTGCCCGGCGTCGAGATGAACACGGGAGCGCTCGGTCACGGCCTGGCCGTGTCTGTCGGAATGGCGCTGGCCGCCAAGCGGGACGGCAATCCGTACCGCGTCTATTGCCTGATGGGCGACGGAGAGCAGGCCGAAGGCTCGGTCTGGGAGGCGGCGATGGCGGGTGCTCACTACAAGCTGGACAATCTCGTCGGCATCATCGACCGCAATCGGTTGCAGATCAGCGGGAGCACGGAGGATGTTATGGCGTTGGAGCCGTTGGACCGAAAATGGGAAGCGTTCGGCTGGCATGTCGTCACCGTGGACGGCCACGATTACGGCGAGCTGCTGAAGGCGTTCAACTCCGTGCCGGAGGCAGCTGGAAAGCCGACGCTGCTGCTGGCCAACACCGTCAAGGGCAAGGGCGTTTCTTTTGCGGAAAACAAACCGGAATGGCACCATCACGTTCCCAACGACGAGCAGCTGAAGCAGGCGCATGAGGAGCTCGACGCCGAGCTGGCCGCGCTTGCAGATGAACAGGAAAGGAGCGGGACTCATGCCTAATACGATTCCGAACCGCCAGGCGATGTGCGAAACGCTGCTGGAGCTGGCGGAAAGCAGCCGCGACATCATGGTGCTCGCAAGCGACTCGCGGGGCTCGGCGGCAATGGCACCGTTCGCGAAGCGGTTTCCCGAGCAATTCGTGGAGACGGGCATCGCGGAGCAAAACATCGTCGGCATCGCGGCAGGTTTGGCGCACAGCGGCAAAACGCCGTTCGTGACGTCTCCGGCCTGTTTCCTGAGCATGCGGAGCATTGAGCAGATCAAGGTGGACGTCGCTTACTCTAATACGAACGTCAAGCTGATCGGCATCAGCGGCGGCATCTCGTACGGAGCGCTCGGCATGTCGCATCACTCGGTTCAGGATATTGCCGTAACGCGGGCGATTCCCGGTCTGGCCGTCGTGCTGCCGGCGGATCGCCATGAGACGAAGAAGATGACCCGCGCCATCGCCGAGTACGAAGGCGGCGTGTACGTGCGCATCGGCCGCAATCCGGTCGAGGACGTATATGAGGAGGACGACGACCGTGAGTTTGTGATCGGCAAAGCCGTCTGCTTGAAGGACGGCAGCGATCTGACGCTGATTGCCGCAGGAGAAACGGTGCGCATTGCGCTGGACGCCGCGAAGCTGCTGGAGCAAAGCGGCATTCAGGCACGGGTGCTGAACATGCATACGATCAAACCGCTGGACACCGAGGCGATTGTCGCCGCAGCCGAAGAGACGGGCGCTATCGTCACGCTCGAGGAGCACAGCGTGTACGGCGGACTTGGCGCCGCGGTCGCCGAAGTGACGTCCCAGCATTGTCCGGTTCCGATCAAGATTCTCGGCATACCCGACGAGCCGGCGATCGCCGGCAAGACGGCCGAGGTGTTCCGTCATTACGGCCTACACGCGGAGAACGTCAAGCAGCTTGCCGAGCAGTTGACGGGCGTGAAAGCGCGATGAGTTACCTCCTTACTGTAGATCAGAGCACGGCTGGCACGAAAGTGGTACTGACCGACCGGGAAGGACGCATCCGGCATCGCTGCTCGCTCGCGCATCGGCAAATCTATCCGCGGGACGGCTGGGTGGAACATGATCCGCTTGAACTGTATGATAACGTTAAAGGCGCCATTCGCGGCGTCATGGAGAACGCCGGCATCGGCCCGGACGCCGTCGCGGCGCTGACGATTACGAATCAGCGCGAGACGGCGCTGATCTGGGACCGCGAGACCGGCTTGCCGATCGCCAATGCGATCGTCTGGCAGTGCCGCCGGTCCGCCGATTGGTGCGAACGAATGAAGCGGGAAGGGCTGGAGTCGCTGGTCACGGCGAAGACCGGCCTGCCGCTGGATCCTTATTTCTCGGCGGGAAAATGGAGCTGGCTGCTGGAGCACGCGGCGGCCGGCATGCCGATCGAACGGCTTGCAGCGGGAACGGTCGACAGTTGGCTGATCTGGAAGCTGACAGGCGGTCAAGTACATGCAACCGATTACACGAATGCGAGCCGGACTCAACTGTTCAACATCCATACGCTGAAGTGGGACCCCGAACTGGCCGCTAAATTCGGTATCCCGCTGTCGCTGCTGCCCGAGGTGAGGGATAGCGACGCCGCATACGGAGTGACGGACGATCCGGAGCTGTTTCCGTCTCCGAAGCCGATCGTCGGCGTCATCGGAGATTCGCAGGCTGCGCTGTTCGGGCAGCAGTGCACGCGGCCGGGCATGGCCAAAGGGACTTACGGCACCGGAACGTCTGTGCTGATGCATACCGGAGACGAGCCGATCAAGGCGGGACACGGGCTGGTAACGGCAGTGGCCTGGGGAATTGGCGGCCGGGTGGAATATGCGCTGGAGGGCGTAATTCGCTCGACGGGAGACTGTCTGAATTGGGTGCGCAACGAGCTCGGCTTGTTCCAGGATTACGCCGAACTGGAAGCGGCTGCAGAGGAAGTCGGCGATACGGGAGGAGTCTACCTGGTACCGGCTTTCGTCGGTCTCGGCGCTCCGCATTGGAATGCCCGAGCCCGAGCGGCCATTATTGGCCTCAACCGTTCGTCGGACCGGCGCCATCTGCTGCGCGCCGCGCTCGAGAGCATCGCCTATCAGGTAGCGGACGCGGTGCGCCTGCTGTCGACGGAGACCGGTTTGCCGCTGCGCGAGCTGCGCGTCGACGGAGGGGCTACCGCCAACGAACTGCTGATGCGTTTTCAGGCAGACCTGTTGGATGCGGAAGTCGTTCGCTCCGATGCGGCCGAACTGTCCGCGCTCGGTTCCGCCTACATGGGAGGGCTGGCCCTCGGATGGTGGGATCGGAACGAGTTGTTTTCGTTTTATCGCACAAATAAAAGCTATTCGCCGAGCATGGCCCCGGAGACGCGCGAGCGTCTGAATCGGGGCTGGCAAGCGGCGGTGACGGCCGTGCTTGCGGCCGAGCAAGCTTCGCGGGCAGACTGAGGTTCTGTCGAGCAGGCTGCGGCTGTGGCAGATCGCGTTCTGAGGACCGAATGCAGTTCGTCATCAAATCATACAGAAGATGTGGAGGAATCACCGATGTCGTTGCGCGTCGTCCAATTAAAAACGGAATACGTCGAAAATCCGCTTGGATTAGACGAGAGGAAGCCGAGGCTCTTCTGGCGCCTGGAGTCCGAGGAGCGGGGAGCCTCGCAGAGCGCGTATCGCGTGCTGGTGGCTTCTTCTAAGGAAGCGCTGGATCGCGAAGAGGGAGACCAATGGGATTCGGGCAAGGTGGAGTCGGACCGCTCGATTCATATCGTTTACGAAGGAAAGCCGTTGGTCTCCGAAGGCCGCTATTATTGGAAGGTTCAGGTTTGGGACGGGCAGGGACGGCCGTCGGCATGGAGCGAGACGGCGTTCTGGACGATGGGTCTGCTCGACCGCGGCGAATGGAAGGCAGGGTGGATCGGCCGCAAAACGGAGCCTAACGTAGGCATGCAGCCGTCTCCGTTCGTGCGCAAGTCGTTCGCCGTCGACGGCCAAGTGGCGAGAGCAACCGTCTACGCCACGGCGTTGGGGCTGTACGAGCTTCGGGTAAACGGCGAGAAGGTCGGCGATCTGTTCGCGCCGGGCTTTACCGATTACGACAAGCGGGTGCAGGTGCAGACCTGCGACGTGACGCAGCTTCTGACCGAAGGGGATAACGCGGTCGGAGCGGTGCTCGGCGACGGCTGGTACTGCGGAACTGTCGGCTTCCTGGGCGGCAAGGTGTACGGAGAGCGGCCTTTTTTCCTGCTGCAGCTTCATATTGAGTTGGCTGACGGCACCAAGCGCATCGTCGCGACGGATTCGTCCTGGCGCACGACCCGCGGGCCGCTCCTGTATTCCGATATGATCAAGGGCGAAGCGTACGACGCACGGCTGGAACTGGACGGCTGGGATCGACCCGGCTACGACGATTCGGGCTGGGAGCAGCCGGATGTCCGTCCGGGCTACAACGGTCTGCTGACCGCCTCGCTTGAGCCTCCGGTGCGCATCACCCAGACGATGAGGCCGATTTCCGTGCGCCTCACGGAAGCGGGAACCTACATTTACGATATGGGACAAAATATGGTCGGCTGGACGGAAGTGAAGGTTCGCGGGGCGCGGGGACGGAAGATTACGCTGAGCCATGCCGAAATGCTCAACCCGGACGGCTCGCTGTATTTGGATAACCTGCGGGTCGCGGTACAGCAGGATCATTATATATTGAAGGGCGAAGGCCTGGAAAGCTACGAACCGCGCTTTACGTTCCACGGCTTCCGCTACGTCGAGCTGATCGGGTACTCCGGCGAGGCGGATCTCGATACGATCCTCGGCAAGGTCGTTCATTCCGACACGCCGCGCAACGGTCGGCTGGAGACGGACGACGAGATGGTCAACAAGCTGTATTCGAACATCGTATGGGGCCAGCGGGGCAACTTCCTGTCCGTTCCGACGGACTGCCCGCAGCGGGACGAGCGCCTCGGCTGGACCGGGGATGCCCAGATTTTTGCCCGGACGGCTTCTTACAACATGGACGTATCCCGTTTCTTCACCAAATTCATGTGGGACATGATCGACGCGCAGCAGCCGTCGGGCGCCTTCACGGATGTGGCCCCTGACGCCGGATGGATTCGTCATAAAATGTGGAATACCCGGCTCAACTGGTTCGCGCCGGACAACGCGGGCTGGGGAGACGCGGGCGTCGTCATTCCGTGGACGCTGTACCTGATGTACGGGGATACCCGCATTCTGGAAACCCATTACGACGCGATGACGCGCTGGGTCGAATATTTGAAGGCCAACACGGACGGACTGGTCCGCCCGAACTACGCCAACTATGGCGACTGGCTGTCGATCGACGCCGATACGCCGAACGAAGTGCTGGCGACCGCCTACTTCGCCTACAGTACGAAGCTGCTGTCGCGCATTGCCGGAGTGCTCGGTAACGCAGACGACGAATCCCGCTACGGGAAGCTGTTCGCCGATATCGCTGCCGCATTCCGCCGCGCCTTCGTCGATGAGGAAGGACGGATTCACGGAGAGACGCAAACCGTCTACGTGCTGGCTTTGCAGTTCGGTCTTCTGGAAGGCGAGCTTCGCGACAAGGCGATCGGCCATCTCACGGCCAATATTCGCGAACGGGGCGATCGCCTGTCGACCGGCTTCCTCGGCGTCGGATACTTGCTGCCCGCGCTGACCGACAGCGGACGGCTCGGCGTCGCCTATACGCTCCTTACTCAGGAGGCGTTCCCGTCCTGGATGTATTCGATCAAGCACGGGGCGACGACGATCTGGGAGCGCTGGGACGGCTGGACCGAGCATAACGGCTTCCAGACACCGTCGATGAACTCGTTTAACCATTATTCGCTCGGCTCCGTCGGAGAGTGGATGTTCCGTTACATGGGGGGAATCGAAGCCGATTCTGCAAGACCGGGCTTCCGCCATGCGATCATTCGTCCGCAGCCCGGCGGCACGATTAATGAGGCGAAGGCCGAATATGAGTCGCTGCACGGTCTTGTGACAACGGAATGGAAACGGTCGCCCGACGGAAGCTTCCGGCTTGCCGTGCGCATCCCGGCGAATACGACGGCGACGGTGATCGTTCCGGGCGGCGGTGTCCGCGTAGACGGCGAGTCCGTCGATGAAGCGGCAGCCGCGCAAGGCTGGAAACTGGCCGACCGTACGGCAGGCGCCGCCGCGTTCGAAGTCGGCTCGGGCGAGTACGTGTTCGAGAGCGTCATTGAAAATATCCTTTAATAGGGAAGGGGAGATGAAGGTGAACGCCATTTTCGAACAGTTTCCTTATCGGGTTCCGGCCAACAAACGCGTGCGCGTCATCGTCAACACCGATGCGGCGAACGAGGCGGACGACCAGTATGCGATCGTGCAGGGGCTGCTGACACCCAAGCTGGACATTCGCGGCTTTGTCGCGACGCATTTCGGTACGCACCGCACGGACAAGTCGATGGAGCAGTCCTTCGACGAAATCAAGCGGATTCTCGAGCTGATGGACATGAGCGGGGATTACCCGGTTTACCGGGGCTCTGTGGGAAGGTTCGACCCCCATGCACCGGCCATTAGCGAAGGTGCGCAATTCATCATCGACGAAGCGATGCGCGACGACGTGCAGGAGCCGTTGTTCGCGATCTTCCTTGGCGCGATTACCGACCTTGCTGCGGCCTATAAGGCCAAGCCCGAAATCGCCGGAAGGTTGACCGCCATCTGGATCGGCGCCGGCGCTTACCCGCATGGCGGCGAGGAGTTCAATCTGGGCAACGACATCGCCGCGGCGGACCTCGTGTTCGGGTCGGACATTCCCCTCTGGCAGGTTCCGAGGGACGTCTACAAAATGCCGCGCGTCTCGCTCGCTGAACTTGCCGTCAAGGTGCGGCCGTGGGGAAAGATTGGCGAGTATCTGTTCCGGCAGTTGGAGGAATTCAACGTGCTGCCGATTCATTCGGCGAGCTGGCCTCCCGGGGAGTCGTGGAATATGGGCGATTCGCCGGCGGTATCCCTGCTGATCGACGATCAGAACTTCGATTATGAGCTTCGGCCCGCGCCGGAAATCGGAGAGGATATGAGCTACGCCCATTCCGGGACGCGCAGGCCGATTCGGGTGTACACAAGCGTCGACTCCCGGTTTATTCTGGAGGATCTGTACGCGAAGCTTCAGCTTTTTCACGAGTTGAAGGGTTCCGGCCGGGGCAAATAGCGAATAACGAATAGGGCTGTCCCAAAAGTAAAAAGAGACGTACAAAACGATTATTGATGGATGTAAGGTAATGGGCATCTATCTCCTTCCGCTGCTATACGATCCTGAAATGGGAACGGTAAACCCGTCAAAGGGTGATTTCAGGACCGTATGAGGCAGTCTCCAGGAGATAGATGCCCTTCTTTTTCATCGATAATCTTGTACGCCCTTACTTATGGGACTGCCTGTTTGCGTGAAGGGGCTGGGCCAGACCGATAAGCGCGTCCGGCGTGCTTATCACTCGCACCCGAGCCCAGACTAGGCCGGTAAGCGCGTCCGGCGTGCTTATCACTCGCACCAGGGCCCAGCCCCGGCCACTAAGCGCGTCCGGCACGCTTATCACTCGCACCAGGGCCCAGACTAGGCCGATAAGCGCGTCCGGCACGCTTATCACTCGCACCAGGGCCCAGCCCAGGCCGATAAGCGCGCCCGGCACGCTTATCATACGCCTCC
>Ga0206118_100149_pt1 | contig 75646 bp, 64 predicted proteins | sample 3A20Ametagenome_FD_177999 | JGI IMG/M metagenome (GOLD analysis project Ga0206118, IMG submission 177999) | Enriched microbial communities from leaf-cutter ant dump, University of Wisconsin, Madison, United States - 3A20A | ecosystem: Environmental > Terrestrial > Nest > Insects nest > Nest dump... | reverse complement strand
TGGCTATGTCGTGCATATGTGAAGAATTATGTGGTAATAATTTATATGTGTAATATACACATTTTCACAACAATGCACGACATCTTATTTTGATCTTCAACCCCTCAACTCGTTAATCTATTTAATATCGTTCATAGCTGCAGCTCCATTCGTTATTCCGGCACAGGATACACACCTGCTGACCCCGGCCTGCAAACTCGACTTATCCGTGAGCTCTTCGCCTGGCGTACCGGTAAAATTGCAAATATCTCTTTTTAATGCCGGCTCATTTGATCATGCGACTCTTAAAAACAGATAGATGTTTTATTATTTTGTACAGATCATTTTAAGCATTGTTATTTTATTGATTTCATACAGGTTTAATAAATCAATGATGACCTATCTGCTTCTGTTTTTAGCACTGATAGCGACCTGGATCATAATTAAAAGTGTAAATCCTCAGGAGATAAGGCTGCCAGCAATAATTTATGATTTTAGAGTGGAGGATATTATATTTATAGCCGCTGGTATTATCTTAAATATAATGTCGCGCAGGCAAAAAGTATTCAGGAAGGATCCGCTTGAGTAGTAACATATGATTTCTTGCCCGTTGACGTGAGTTTATAGCTTGTGCCTGTCAAAATCCATGCCTTCACATCTAAGTTGCTACCATTTATTCCAAAACCCGGCCACCTCTAAAAACAAAGCTAAAATCAATGTCATATTTTTTTAGATTTGTAAGGATTTCCATAAGTTTGAGTATTAAAATTTTTTTAAGTATGAAATATTTTCTGACACTGATTTATACAATATCACTTATTGCTGCGCTCCCGTCCATGACTCAGGCACAGGATACACACCTGCCGACCCCGGTCTGTTATCCCGGCTTATCCGTGAGTTCTTCCCCCGGCGTACCGGTAGAATTGCAGGCATCCCTTTTTAACTTATCCTCATTTGATGACGTAACTCCTGCCGATAAGCTGAAGTTTTATTTTGAAGGAGGCCAGGAGGTGGCGTCCTTTATGACGGAAAAGCCAAATGAATTCTTTGAAGTTGTACTATACGTCGAAGACGAAGCAGGCAATAAAGATGCCTGCCATACTTTTTTTATATTAAATACCGATGTTAAAACCCAGATCATAGACACGGCAGATATTATTCCGCCAACACCTGTGCTTCACAATGTGGTCAGCCTGGCCATGCCGGATCCCGGGCAGTTTATACTATATGCCAGTCAGCTCAATGCTGGCAGTTTTGATAATATTACTCCGAAAAATGCTTTAAGGTTTACATTTGGCCCGGATCCGGCGACCACGACCTATCCCATTAATTGTTTCGACCGCGGAGGACAAGAGATCGAGATTTTTGTATGGGATCAGGCAGGAAACTTCGCTTCCTGTAAAACCCGGATCAATATCAATGACCCTGTCCAGGCATGCCCGGATTTGCCGGTGGATAGCCTGCCGCCGGTAGCAGTATTGAAAGCCCCGCTGGAAGTGGAGATCGGGCCGTCCCTGAGCACGGAATACATCTACCCTTCTGCCTTTGATGACGGAAGCTATGATGATTTGAGCGGTATTCGTTCCTTGCTTTTTAAGGACCCCGTATATAGTTACAGGTTTGGCTGTGAAGAGACAGGCTCTTACCCGGTTACCTTGCTCCTGGCTGATAAGGTCGGGAATGAGACCGAAGCTACATCAGAAATCGTTGTAACGGATCCCCACAACTATTGCTCACTGAGCAGCAAGCGGCCTATAACTCAAAGTCTGCGCATTATGCCCAATCCGACCGGTGGAGAGCTGTCCTGGAGCTCTGATAATGTGCCCGGCCGGTTTGTATTGTATGATATGCACGGCAGACAGGTATTAACCATATCTAAAAACAAGCCTAACGGAACAATGTCGATAAGCCATCTTCCCGCCGGTATCTATCTATTGGTTGAAACAGATCAGAATTATATGGTCAAACGGCAGCTGATCAGCAAAATTTAAGATGTTGGCATAAGTCGATAATTTTTGTTGGCGCGAGTTTGAAACTCGCCTTTCAAGGCTCAGATTCTCATGTTATAAAGGTAAATCTGATCTATGACTTTTGGTGTTTAAAATAACCTGTTTCTTTTGATAAATAAACCACTTATTCATATCTTCGAAAAATATTAACACTGTTCATAAGGTAAGCATTTAAAATTGAGAGAGAATCAACTATTTATCCCGCTATGCCTCTTCTTTCTGTTGTTCGGAGGGTGCAGAAAAGATGAGCCTGTTATACATGAAACTCCTGAAACAAAACACACCTCAGATATATTTGGCGTCGTAACGCATTATTATCAGGCCCCGGTAGAAGGCGCACTGGTTTCTTTCAATGGCAAAACGACCCTGACTGATAAGAATGGTATATACCTGTTTAATGATGTGGAGGTGAGCTCCCGGCACAATATGATACAGATCAGTAAAGAAGAGTTTATTACTGATTACAAGGTTTTTGCGGCAGGCCAAAGATCCGTTATTTTCCAGGAAAGTTATCTTTCTGGCGGAATCCCCAAGAGGGAGTTGAACACTAGTTCCGGCGGGAAGATAAAAGGCAGCAATTTTGTAATCGACTTTCCCGGCAGCGCGTTCATTTTTGACAATGGAGAAGTATATACGGGATGGGCATTCAATGTTAATTATGATTTTATCGACATAGGGCAGTATAACTTTTCATACAGCCATTCAGTACCAGGAGCGTTTATAGGCCTTGATGTGATGAATAGATCCATGAAACTTAATCCCTACGGCATCATATTCTTTGATCTTAGGATGCCCGGTGGGCCCAAGCTGAATCTTGGTAATGGAAAACAGGCTGCACTGACTCTGGAGATACCTGCAGCGTTGCTGGATAAAGCGCCACAGACAGTGCCGATCTGGAGGTTTGACCCAAAGGACGGTTACTGGAAAGAATGGGGAAGCGCGCAGCGCAGCGCAGCGGCAACGAATATACAGGAAATGTAAATAGGACCGGGTATTGGATGTTTAGTACTGGAGAACCCGCTATGGTTCTTAGCGGCAAGATGGTTGATTATAAAGGAACGGCTGTAAGTTGTCCTTCGCAAATAGTTAATGAAGCTGATTTTTGGCCGTTTGGTCCAGGGTCATTAACTAATTGTGACGGGAGCTTCAGCATATGGATCGCTAAAAATGTTCCTTTTAAGATAAAGCTATGGCCGGTATTTTTAAATCAGCGTGAAGATCTGGATGGCGGTCCGTATTCTACTGACTTTAATTTAGGAGAGATAAACGTCAGGACGGTTCTTTCCACAGCCGTTTCAGGTAAGGTGACCGATTGTGATAATAATCCTTTACAAAGAGGATACCTGATCAGGAAATCTAATTTTAATATACCCGAAAAATTTATTCCTGTGATCAACGGAATATTTAATGATTATGTCGCGAGCAATGTGATCGGCACTACATATACCTATACCGCTGTAGACCTGGATGCCCGAACGGAAGGTGTGCCAAAAACATTTACCATTTCACAATTAATGGAAATCGTTACTCTAAGCTCCTGTCAATAGATTGTTTCCGTTGGCGCGAGTTTGCAACTCGTGCCGCCTTTCAAAACCCATATCTTCATACCTAAATTTCTACCATTTATTCCAAAAAATCAATTATCTTTAAAAAACACAACTCAAATTAACCCGAATGAGCACCAAATACAAATTCCATAATCCGGACGGAATATATTTTATTTCCTTTGCAGTAGTAGACTGGATAGATGTCTTTACGCGGAAAGCATATAAAGACATGGTCATCGAAAGCTTAAAATATTGCTGTGTGCACAAAGGTCTGCGATTGTTTGCATGGTGCATCATGACCAACCATATTCACCTGATATTTGGGGTTAAGGAGCAATTCAGCCATTCTGAGCTGATCCGTGACTTTAAAAAATTTACTTCCAAAAGGATCTTGGAAGCGATCATCGATAATCGACAGGAAAGCAGAAAAGGCTGGATGCTGGAAAGATTTAGGAATGCCGGGCAGAAGAGGTCCAATATAAGCAACTATCAGCTATGGCGGCATGACAATCACCCGATCGAGGTATATACCCCGCACATCATAGCACAAAAATTGAATTATATTCATTTAAATCCGGTCAGGGCAGGCTTTGTTGAAGAAGCTCATCATTACTTATATAGCAGTGCATCTGCATATCACTGTGGAACAGGGTTGATTGAAATAGAATTGCTGGATCTGCCGGTAAGTATGATGGGGTATGTGAGGGTGGAATAAGAGGAGGCACGAGTTGCAAACTCGCGCCAACAATCGCCAACAATCATAAGGGAAATTGGACAATAGGCTGATTATAAGATTCAGGCTATGCTTTTTTTTCAATAAGTATCTGCATTTGCCGGCTGTTTATTAAAGCGGCATTGCCCCAAGTATTGTTGAAATAAATAAACGCCCTTTCTATACCGGTTCCTATTTCGTTCAGTACTTGCTGCAAAGTCTCTTCTTTGTATTCCGATTTATATAAAACGGGCTTACCATGGAAACGGTAATAAGACAAATGGCTATTGATAACAGCTGTGTCCGGCAGGCTGCCCGGGTAGCTTTGTCCGCAAAAGATGATGTTATTTTGCCTCAGGCTGTCAAAAACTTCCTGCTGCCACCAGCTGACATGCCGGAATTCAACAACGTTATTAAAACTACTATTCAACTGCTCACAAATCAACTGCAGACGCTCAGGTGTATAAGAAAATGACGGCGGCATCTGGAACAAGATATTTCCCAGCTTTTCCTGCAAGCCTTCGGACAGCAGATCATAAAATGCATCAATTTCTTTTTTATCTATGTGGAACCGCTTAAGATGTGTAATGGTCTTCGGCGCTTTTATTGAGAAAAGGAAATCTTCCGAGCTGTCCTGATACCACTTTTGCAAGGATGCGGAAGAAGGCATGCGATAGAAGCTGGAATTGATCTCAATGGTATTGAAATGCCTGCAATAAAATTGAAACCAGTCTTTGGCAGGCATCCCTTCAGGATAGAAGATGCCCTTCCATTCCTTATAATAAAAACCGGAACACCCGATATAATATTTCACAGCTCTTTTGCTCATGTCTGTTAGGATACTTTTTCAAAAGCAAATTTTGTTTTGATATGATCATTAAAGAAAATGCCCTTGCTGCGTGCCTGCCTGAATTGCTCAAATACATTTCCGGGAACGTTTTTATACCTGTAAACCGAACCTGAAACAAAGGTTACCAGAAGTATTTGCTCTTCTTTATAATAGTGATATTTTAAAATGACCGAAGATGGCATAATGATGCAACATCCTGTTTCCTTATAAAAGTTTCACCCGATCGGTTTTTAGCTTCTATATTCGTTGGCGCGAGTTTGTAACTCGTGCCTCCGTTGTTTGTAACTCGTACCTTACTTCTCTCATGCCTATCTGTGTAAGTATTTACCTGACAGCCTGTAATTTCTTCTGCTCCAGGTATTCCTCAAAGCTTGACAGACTTTCCTTAGTACCGGAAGGTAGTATTTCGATGATCCTGTTGGACACGGTCTGCATCAGCTGGTGGTCATGACTGTTGAATATGATGTTGCCCTTGAAGTTTTTCATGGCATCGTTGAGCGTGATGATCGATTCGAGGTCGAGGTGATTGGTAGGATCGTCCATCAGCAGGAAGTTTGGATGGGCGAGCATGATCCTGGACAGCATGCACCGTACTTTTTCTCCTCCACTCAGCACACTGGTCTTTTTGAATACTTCTTCCCCTGAAAACAGCATCCTGCCCAGGAAGCCACGGATAAACTGCTCGTCCTTCTCTTCCGAGAACTGCCGCAGCCAGTCTATCAGCGAAAGGTCATTGACGCCGGTAAAGAATTCCGAATTGTCATTAGGCAGGTAGGCATATGTGATGGTCTGCCCCCAGGCGATGGTTCCGCTATCTGCTTCCTCTTTGCCTGCTAATACGTCAAAAAACGCCGTCATGGCCGCTGCCCGGTCGCATATGATGCCTATCTTGTCGCCGCTGTTGACGGAAAAATTGATGTTCTCAAAGAGGATATTGCCGTTCTTATCTTTTTTGCTCAGACCGTCGACCCTGAGCAGGATATCACCCGGCATTCGTTCCGGGTTGAAGGCGATGAAAGGATATTTTCTTGATGATGGTTTGATCTCTTCCAGGTTGAGCTTTTCCAGGGCCTTTTTACGGCTGGTTGCCTGCTTGGATTTGGAGGCATTGGCGCTGAAGCGCGCGATGAACTCCATCAGCTCCTGCCGCTTGTTCTCCACCTTTTTGTTGTTGATATCGGTCTGGCGGCGCATGATCTGGCTGGTTTCGTACCAGAAGGTATAGTTGCCCGTGAAGACGTTGATGGCGCTGAAATCGATGTCCACCATATGGGTGCACACCATGTCGAGGAAGTAACGGTCGTGTGAGACGACGATGACGATGTTCTTAAAATCGGCCAGGAAGTCCGAAAGCCATGTGATGGTCAGCGCGTCGAGGTCGTTGGTAGGCTCATCGAGCAGGAGGTAATCGGGATCGCCGAACAGGGCCTGGGCGAGGAGGACCTTGACCTTATCAGGACCGCGCAGCTCCGACATCTGCGCATGATGCAGGCTGGTCGGAATGCCCATATTGCTGAGCAGCTCCCCGGCATCGCTTTCGGCAGTCCAGCCTCCCATCTCGCCAAATTCCGCTTCGAGATCGGCGGCCCGCAGGCTCTCCTCTTCCGAAGCGTCGGGATCCATGTAGATATTATTTTTCTCGATCATGATGTCATACATCTTCTTATGGCCCATGATGACGGTATCGAGTACGGTATAGGTGTCGAATTCCTGGTGATTCTGACGGAGGACGGCCATTCTTTTGCCCGGCTCCATCTGTACGGAGCCCCTGTTGGCGGGGATCTCACCGGAAAGGATCTTCAGGAAGGTCGACTTACCGGCGCCGTTAGCGCCGATGACGCCATAACAATTGCCCTGGGTAAATTTGAGGTTGACGTCTTCAAAAAGGATTCTTTTGCCATATTGTAAGGCAAGATTCTGGACTGTGATCATTGATAGATTATTGAAAAAATCGGGGCAAAGGTACAAAAAATCATGGAAAGCGGTTTGAAACCCCTTTTACAGGTGAAGACCGGGACCTGCTGCCTTAACTGGTGACGATACGGACGAGGGTCACTATACCGATGATCCATATCAGGATGAGCGCGATCACTTTGAACTTATCCTGCGGAATATAATTAAGGATCAGCTTGCCGGCATAGGTACCTCCGAAGCCGACCAGGATGAGAAACGGCAGGTAGATCAGCTGATCCTTTCCTATATAGCCGTTGAAGAAATACACAAAGGTTCGTGTGAAGTCGATCGCAAAGTCAATAAAGGCCGAGGTGGCGACAAATACGCTTTTTTCAAGATTAAAAGCTGCCATGGTCAGACCCCGGATGGCGCCTCCTGTGCCGAGCAGGCCTGCTGAAAAGCCGGACAAGGCGCCTCCGGCGACCGCATTTTTTATATTAGGCGCGATAACCAGGTCCTTTTTGACCAAAAAAAGGCTGCTCAGCACGATCAAAAATACGCCGAGGCTTAGCTCAAGCGCCTTGTTGTCGATAAACCTGGTCAATAACCCGCCGATGATCACAAAGACGACCGATGGCAGAGCGATCCGGACCAACAGCTTTTTGTCAAGGCCTTTTTTGAACAGGAGGATCTTGCTCACATTGCTCGCCAGGTGGAACAATGCCGTTAATCCCAATACAGAATGAAAATCAAAATAAAAATTGCCGATCGGAACAAAAAACACCGAAGAACCGAATCCGCCGATGGTGCCTAAGATCTCAGCTGCGAAGGCGAGCAGAAGAAAGACAAAGTTAATTTTCATACAAGAGCTGTTTCCCTCCTGCGGCTAAGTTACAAACTCCTTGCAGCGGATCACAGGATTTCGCTTCCTGCCTGCTTATTTCTAATTGGTTTAAATTAATTTTTTCTACTTGCAGGTTAATTATTCTTCATTTTACCTGTTCCCGCCTGCAGATAATTTTTTGAATGGCTGAAATTCTTTTATTTGTCATTTTCGGCCATAGTTTTTAGCCTTTCATTCATCAGCTCAAATCCCTTCCGTGTTTTGGACAGGTTGATCATCCAGACCAGGATCCCGGTGAACCGCTCTTTCTGGATAAAGGTTGAGGTCCCGTCATTATTGTCCAGGATCTGGAAGACGTGCTCTCCGTCGAACAAACCGGTGATAAAAAGCCTGCCTTTCCAGCGGAATTCCTTTTGTTCGATCCTGGACAGTACATCCGGCTGAAAGGTCATAATGGCGCCGCCCGGAGGCTCTATTCTTACCGTAAGCCGGTTGCCGGGCGATGGCTGGCCCTTGACAGAGGTTATAAACGGATTCCACAGGGAATACTTCTCAAAGTCTGTCAGAATATTCCATATTTTTTCCGGGCTTGCGCTTATATTGATCTCTGTAATGATCTCTTTGGCCATGATAAATTATTTTTATGCCGGCAAATTTGTCGCCGGTTCTATTGGTCTACAAAATAGAGTTTAAAATATTATTTAAATCTTAATTATTCCCGGAATTTATTATTTGTGCGGTTGCAGATCGTTCTTGTATATGCATAGCTTCCTTTCCACACCGTCGATGATCACTTTTCCTCCTTTGTTTAATATTTTCAGGATCTGTTCTACGGCTTTTTTTCCTGCTCCGGGATGCCGTCCATTCAGTGTGCCTACACGCACTGCAAAGATGAGGTCAAATCCTTTTTCTCCCTCTTCAGCGGGATAGTCTTCGATGGCGCATTGGATATAAATAAGCCGGCCGGATCTTAATTCTTTTTCCGATCCTGTGACTGCCAGCGCTATGGCTTTTGCAGAACGGTCGATCGCGGTTATGTGCCCGGTGCCGATCCTTTCCGATACAAGACGTGCGGCGACACCAGGGCCACAGCCGATCTCCAGTACGCGGATACCGTCATACAACGGTAGGTCGTCGACAATTTGCTGCAGGCGGGGAGATATTTTTTTCTTCATATTTTTTCTCTCAGAATTATGATTGACACGGTGAAACCTTGCGTGTAAGCATTGTCCGGCAGGCTTCGTTGTTAACGTTATATTAAACAATTTACCGAAATTTTTAAATACCTGCCGAGCGTTAACTTTGCGATCGAAATTTATGAAATTAAGACTGACATATCTGTTTATTCTCGGGGTATTATACCTGCATGGGAACAGTAATGTCAATCAATATCCGTTTGCGGAGTGGGACCATAGCTCCCTCAGCATTCATGCAAAACACCATCAATCCCTGTGGGATCATGCGGTCCGGGACATCGTGGATCAGGAGCTTACCTGTCCGGGCGATAATGATGAAAATGAGGAAAATCTTCCGGCCGTCAAAAAAGAGCTTCATGCCATACCCGGCCCTGAACCTGCAAAGATCTGGAAAAAGGGAATATTAGCCCTTGCGCGTGAATCGTTAAAGCTGCCCGATTGGCGCTTTACTATCCCGGTCTCCGATATTTATATTTTGATCAGGGTATTGAGGATTTGACCTGACCCTGTGCGGGCCTGTTCTGTGCCATCGCATGTTATTTTCTCCGTTTGAATTAATTTATCCCGAAGGCCTGATCATACGGTCCTTCTATCAGCTGTACCGGTTTTGCCCGTAACAGCTGGGTTATCCTATTTTTAAATAATCACATTTACCAGAATGAAAAAAATTGTATTTCCGGCAGTTTTATGCTGCCTGATCTGTGCTGCCGGCTGCACCTCCGGATACCAGCAAAAAGAAGAAGCAGGAAAATATACGGTTACCAGCCCGTTGAAGGTCGACACCACGATCACTAAAGAGTATGTAGCGCAGATCCAATCTGTCAAAAATATCGAGATCCGTGCCCAGGAAAAAGGTTATCTCGAGAGTATCAATGTCGATGAAGGTCAGACAGTGAAAGCCGGCCAGGTCTTGTTCCGTATTATGCCGACCCTGTATAAAGCCGAATTTCTGAAGGCCAAAGCCGCTGTTAAAGAAGCGGAGCTCGAAATGCTCAATGTCAAGACCCTGGCCGATAAAGACATTGTGTCCGGATCGGAAGCCGCGATCGCCCAGGCAAAGCTGGATGAAGCCAAAGCCGAGATGGAGCTGGCCCGCCTCCATCTGTCCCTGACGGAGATCAGGGCGCCTTATGACGGGGTCATCGACAGGTTGCCTTTGAAGCTGGGAAGCCTTATAGAGGAAGGAGCCCTGCTTACAACACTTTCGGACAATAAATCGGTGTTTGCCTATTTCAATGTCCCGGAGAGGGAATATCTTGACTTTAAAAGCCATACGACCGGAGGGAAGAGGGAAGATGTCAACCTCGTCCTTGCCAATAATGAAAGGTTCAGATACAAGGGGCAGGTAGAGACCATCGAAGGCGAATTTGATAACAACACGGGAAATATTGCTTTCCGTGCGAGATTTCCCAACCCCGACCTGCTCCTTAAGCACGGAGAGACAGGTAAAGTACAAATGTCCGTACCGTTGAAAAATGCCCTGATCATTCCCCAAAAGGCGACTTATGAGCTGCAGGACAAGATCTATGTCTTTGTCGTGGATAAGGACAATAAGGTCAGATCGCGAAATATATCCGTCAAAAATTCGATGCCGGACCTGTATGTTGTCGACGCCGGGCTTTCGCAGGGCGACAGGATCATACTCGATGGTGTGCAGAATGTCAGGGATGACGACATGATCCGCTTCCGGTTTATCAATCCCGCGAATGTCATTGCCAGCCTTCAGCTGATCAGATAACCGGTTCTCATCTTTAAAGAAAATATCAGCTATGTTTGGTACATTCATTCACAGGCCCGTCCTTTCGATCGTCATATCACTTATTATTTCCATACTTGGTGTTATTGCCCTGGTCCAGTTACCGGTGACACAGTTCCCGTCCATTTCTCCTCCCAAGGTCAATATCACGGCGGAGTATCCCGGCGCTAACGGAGAGCTGCTCATCAAAGCCGTGGTGATCCCGCTCGAAAGGGCGATCAATGGCGTCCCCGGCGTCAAATATATTGCTTCCGATGCCGGCAATGACGGGGAGGCCTCCATCCAGGTCGTGTTCAATTCGGGTGTCGACCCGAATGTTGCCTCTGTCAATATACAGAATCGTGTCGCCTCGGTCATCAATAAGCTGCCGCCGATCGTGGTAAGGGAAGGGGTCAAGATCACGCGGGCCGAATCCAACATGTTGATGTATGTCAACCTGTACAGCAAGGATCCGGGCCTCGACGAAAAATTCCTGTATAATTTTGCGGATATTAATTTGCTGTCGGAGCTGAAAAGCGTGGATGGCGTAGGGCTGGCCGATATCCTTGGCAACAGGGAATACGCCATGCGGATCTGGCTGAAGCCTGATCGCATGAACGCCTATAAAATTTCCGCCGATGATGTGCTCAAGGCCCTGGATGAGCAGAGCCTGGAGGCCTCGCCGGGCCGCACGGGAGAAAGCTCCGGGAAAAGGTCACAGGCTTTTGAATATGTCCTTAAATATCCCGGTCGCTTTACTACCGCAGAAGGCTATGAAAACATCATTCTCAGGGCCAGCCCCAATGGTGAGATCCTGAGGGTCAGGGATGTGGCTGATGTGGAATTCGGCAGCAGCTATTATGATATCTATTCCAAGCTCAACGGGAAGCCGTCAGCAGCCATCATGATCAAACAATCATATGGCAGCAATGCGAGCCAGGTCATTGAAAATATCAAGGCCAAACTGGAAGAGATCAAGGCCAGCTCCTTCCCGAAAGGAATGGAATATGAGATCAGCTATGATGTTTCTACCTTTCTCGACGCATCGATCGAAAAGGTGCTGCATACATTGCTGGAAGCGTTTCTGCTGGTAGGCCTGGTAGTATTCCTGTTTCTCGGTGACTGGCGGTCTACGCTGATCCCTGCCATCGCTGTACCGGTCTCATTGGTAGGGACCTTCCTGTTTATGCAGTTCTTTGGCATCACGCTCAACCTTATTACCTTATTCGCCTTGGTGCTGGCCATCGGTATTGTCGTAGATAACGCTATCGTTGTTGTAGAGGCCGTTCATGCCAAAATGGAAGAAAAGCATCTTTCCCCACAAAAGGCAACGGAAGAAGCCATGCATGAGATCAGCGGTGCGATCATCGCTATTACACTGGTGATGGCCGCGGTTTTTATCCCGGTGGCCTTTATGTCGGGGCCGGTCGGGATCTTCTATCGCCAGTTTTCCATTACCATGGCGAGTTCTATTGTCTTATCAGGTGTGGTAGCGCTGACGCTTACACCTGCATTGTGTGCCGCGATGCTCAAAAATACGCACGCCGGGCAGAAGGAAACATTCTTAAGCCGGTTTATCGGTGGATTCAACAGGTGGTTTGACCGGACGCTGGGTAAGTACAGGCGCCTTACAGGCTTTATTGTCAGCCGAAGGGTGATCACCTTTCTTTCGCTGATCGGCTTCTGCGCAGGGGTTTATTTTCTCAACAACCGGTTGCCATCCGGCTTTATACCCAATGAAGATCAGGGCATGTTTTATGCTATTGTTCAGACACCTCCGGGGTCGACGCTCGAACGCACGGACGAGGTGGTAAGCCAGCTGCAAAAGATCGCGCAAGGGATTGACGGTATTAAATCGGTATCCTCGCTCGCAGGATTTGAGATCCTTTCAGAAGGAACGGGAGCAAATTCCGGTACCTGCCTGGTCAACCTCAGGGATTGGAAAGAAAGGAGCCATTCGGTTGGGGAGATCATTGCCGAGCTGGAAGAAAAGGCCAAAGATATCCAGGGAGCGAGTATCGAATTTTTTCCTCCGCCGGCCGTGCCGGGCTATGGTGCAGCAGGTGGATTCGAGCTGCGTTTGCTGGATAAGGCAGGCAGCGGTGATTACAAGAAGATGGAAACGGTAAGCCGTGACTTTGTCTCTGCGCTCAACAAACGGCCGGAGCTGCAGTCTGTTTTTTCATTTTACAGCGCCAGCTTCCCACAGTACATGCTCCGGATCGATAATGACCTGGCCCAGCAGAAAGGGGTGACCATCGAAAATGCTATGAATACGCTTTCTACCTTGATAGGTAGCAATTACGAGACCAACTTTATCAGGTATGACAGGCAATACAAGGTGATGGTGCAGGCGCTTCCCCAATACCGCGCCCTGCCTGAGGATGTCTTAAAGCTATATGTTAAGAACGAGGAAGGAGAGATGGTGCCGTTTTCCGCATTTATGCATATGGAGAAGGTATACGGGCTGTCGGAGATCACCCGGCACAATATGTACAATGCTGCTGAGATCAGTGGCTCCGCCGCGCCGGGCTACAGCAGCGGCGCCGCGATCCGGGCCATCAATGAAGTGGCCGGAAAAACCCTGCCGCGCGGCTTCGGGATCGACTGGGCGGGCATCTCCAAAGACGAAGTGGCGCAAGGCAACCAGGCTATTTACATCTTTTTGATCTGTTTGCTGTTTGTGTACCTTCTTCTGGCGGCGCAGTACGAAAGCTTTATACTGCCTTTCCCGGTCATCCTTTCTTTACCTGCCGGTATTTTTGGAGCTATGCTTTTGCTGGAATTGCTCGGCCTTGAAAACAATATCTATGCCCAGGTCGCTATGGTGATGCTTATTGGCCTATTGGGAAAGAATGCGGTGCTGATCGTTGAATTTGCCGTGCAAAAGCACAGAAGCGGCAGCTCCGTGTTCGAGGCTGCGATTGAAGGGGCTGCGGCGCGTTTCCGCCCTATCCTGATGACATCCTTTGCCTTTATAGCCGGTCTTCTCCCGCTTGTCTTCGCCAGCGGTCCCGGTGCAGCGGGCAACAGGACGATCGGGTCGGCTGCAGCCGGTGGTATGCTCATAGGAACGGTATGCGGCGTCCTGCTCATACCCGGGCTGTATTATCTTTTTGCCGGTATCTCCGAAAGGCATCATATTGTAGGACAGGAAGAAGAAAATCCATTAACAGAAGAAATAGACGATCATGATGAGAAAGTATAAATGTATGATATGCTTCCCGCTTTTGTATTTATCCCTCGCGATAACAGGATGTAAGATACCTGCGCTGACGGAGGCCCCGCAGCCTGAAAAAATGCCGGCTGCTTATCCGGTCGCAGGTGACTCGGTCAATACTGCCAAAGTGGAATGGAGACATTTTTTTGCCGATAAGCATCTTATAAGCCTGATCGATACAGCGCTCGCCAACAACCAGGAGCTCGCCATTACCCTCCAGGAGATAGAGATCGCGAGGAACGAGATCAGAATGAAGCATGGCCGGTTGCTGCCCACGGTTGAAGCCGGCGGGGGTATCGGCCTGGAGAAAACGGGACGATATACAAGCCAGGGCGCTGGTGACGCTTCTACGGAGATCACACCGGGAAAAGAGGTGCCGGAATGGCTGCCTGATTTCCTGGTTGGGATCAATGCCAGCTGGGAAGTGGATATATGGAAAAAATTGCGCAATGCTAAAGAAGCGGCTGTTAAAAGATATTTTTCAACCGTCGAAGGCAGAAATTTTATAATAACCAACCTGATTGCCGAAATAGCCGGGTCATATTATGAGCTGCTTGCGCTGGACAGTGAGCTGAATATCGTCCGTCAGGCCGTTACGCTGCAGAAAAATGCTCTGGATATCGTCCGGGCGCAGAAGCAGGCTGCAGCAGCTACTGAGCTGGCCGTCAAGAAGTTTGAAGCGGAAGTGCTGAAATCGGAAAGCCTCGAGTATGAAGTTTTGCGGAAGATCAGGTCAAAAGAGATGGAGATCAACCATCTTCTGGGCAGGTATCCACGACCGGTAGAAAGAGATACAACCGGTATCCTGAACCTGACCCCGGCTGGCATCGCTTCCGGTATTCCTTCACAGCTGCTGAATAACCGGCCGGACATCCGTCAGGCTGAAATGCAACTGGAAGCGGCCAGGCTGGATGTTGCGGTTGCAAAGGCGGAATTTTATCCCTCCTTAAATATTTCGGGATCTTTGGGCTTCCAGGCATTCAATCCGGCGTTTCTGACCAGGCTTCCGGAATCTTTGTTGCTATCGCTGGCCGGCGAAGTGGCCGGACCCCTGATCAATAAAAATGCGATCCGGGCAGAGTATTTCAATGCCAACGCACGGCAGATACAGGCAGTATATAACTACCGGCGTACGGTGCTCAATGCTTATACCGAAGTCGCCACCCAGCTTTCAAACCTGGAAAATTATAATAAGATCTTCGAGATCAAATCACGTGAGGTCAATACTCTGACCGCTTCGATCGACATCGCCGGCGCATTGTTTAAAAACGCCAGGGCCGATTATCTTGAAGTGCTGCTGACGCAACGGGATATGCTTGAGTCGCGGCTGGAGCTGATAGAAAGCAGGCTGGATCAGTATAATACGGTCACCAACCTGTACAGGGCTCTTGGCGGAGGATGGAATTAGGTTTTTTCATTAATGGATATGTTGATTATGAGCCGGGAGTAAAGTCCCGGCTTTTATTTTTGAGATGGCAGCGGTAATAGCTTCATCAGAATGAGGGTTGTTATAAAAAGAATTTTTATAGTCCGGACCCGATACTGGTGGAGGTCAAAGCAATCAGGCCGGGAAGGTTTATTTGACCCGGCGATTTCTTATTCCGCCCGGAAACAGGATCGTCAGTATCACAAAGATCAGCAGGAAATTAAACTCTATGCCATTCCTTCCTCCTCCCACGACAAACCAGCCCTCTCTTCCATGCACCATCACAATGCCCGCGACCAGGATAAAGATAGTTACGATCCCTGCTGGCCTGACATATTTATTTACCAGGAAACAGGCAGCGCTGATGACATGGGATATCTTGATCAGCCAGGCCAGCATGAGCCCGAACGGGGCAAATCCTGCTGCATCCAGGTACAACGTTCCGAAATCATGGATCCCGCCATTGAACATGCCCGGGATACTGTGCATCAGAAGGATAACGGCTGTGGCGGTACGGAGAAGAAAGGTATTGACAGGCATAAATAAGAAATATGTTTTTATTGATATAAATTTCCCGGGCTTACATGTGATATCAAATATGACAAGGCTTTTTCGTCCTGAATGAGGAAAATGTCTGTGCCACTCCTGTTTACAAGACAGGCACTGCTTAGATGAAGCTTTGACCGAAGGTCAACAGGTTGCTGTCCGGATCCAATAAGGAAAATTCGATCTGGCCCCAGGGCTTGACCTGCAAGTCAGGCCGGGCTATTTTTTTATCTGTTACAAACTTGTGGAAAGCTTTAATATCGTCGGTTCGGATGTATACCTGGCCGTAATTTTCTTTAGGGTCCAGCTCTTTAAATTCAAAAAAATGGATCTGGATGTTGTCTTTCCCGACTATCAGGTAGCCGTCGTAATCGACCGTTCCAAGATCCGTAAATTCTAACTTGTTGATGTAAAAATCACGTGTGGCGGCTTTGTCACGCATGGGAAGCTTGGGGTTTATTTCTGTAAGCATATGACCTTGTTTTGGTGGTTAAGTCAGGATACCGGGAGATATTGACCAGGCTAAAGGTAGCTAAAATTATTTTCAGACGGCCGTGTGTCATGATCAGTCCCTGGCATTATCCGATTGTAAACGTTTACAATTGCTTACAATCGACTACAAACGCTTAACTACCGGATAATCTTTCTGTGGGTCCGCATCTTTGTCCTGTCATTTGATAGTGACGGTGTGAGTAACCCATCATTTGATCATGACGTGTATATAAATATTTTTTAACCTTTAAATTTTTATTATCATGAATGCTTTAAGAAACCAGGTCAAGCTGATCGGAAATCTGGGCCGGATGCCCGAAGTCAAAACATTTGAAGGCGGACGTAAGATGGCCAGGCTGAGCCTTGTAACCAATGAACGTTATAAGAACAGCGCAGGTGAGACCATTAATGAGGCAACCTGGCACAGCCTTGTGGCATGGGGCAGACCAGCTGAAATTGCAGAGAAATACTTAGCCAAAGGCAAAGAAGTTGTCGTGACCGGAAAGCTGGTCAACAGAAATTATACCGACAAAGACGGCAACAAAAAATATGTCACTGAAATAGAAGTCAATGAGCTTTTGCTCCTTGGCAGGAAGAAAAATGCCGTTGGGTAATGTATCGGAAGTGCTGCGGGAGAAACCTCCCGCAGCACTTCTGTATAAAAAATCTTGTTGCTGTTATTTGAGCGAGGCAAGATCGATGACAAAACGATAACGTACATCACCCCGGAGCATTCTTTCATATGCTTCATTGATATCAGCTATATCAATGACCTCTACGTCACTGACGATATTGTGGGCAGCACAGAAGTCAAGCATCTCCTGTGTCTCCGCGATGCCACCGATCAGAGAGCCGCCAATAGACCGCCTCTGACCTATCAGGTTGAAGGATGCAAGCCCGGGACCCGGAGGCGGCCCTCCAACACATACCATTGTACCGTCGCGACGAAGCAATTGGAGGTAGCTATTATAGTCATGAACAGCTGAAACGGTGTCAAGAATAAAATCGAAGCTGTTTTTTACCGCTTTGACCTGTTCCTCGTCCGTTGTGAGGACAAAATGGTGTGCGCCAAGACGTTGGGCATCCTGTGCCTTTGACGGTGTATGGCTCAATAAGGTGACATCAGCGCCCAGCGCAACGGCAAATTTGACGCCCATATGCCCGAGTCCGCCAAGCCCCAGGATGGCGACCTTCATACCTTTTCCTATCTTCCAGTGCCTGAGGGGAGAATAGGTGGTGATACCTGCACACAAAAGCGGCGCTACAGCTTCCAGCGGCAGATTATCCGGGATGCGGAGCACGAAGTCTTCCCGGACCGTAATAAGATTGCTGTACCCGCCATAGGTCATGCCTGATCCGTCCCGTTGCATATTGTTGTAAGTACCGGTAAACCCTTCGGTACAATATTGCTCGAGCCCTTCCTGGCAACTTGGGCATTGCCGGCAGGAATCAACCATACATCCCACGCCGACCAGGTCGCCGGTACGGTAGCCGATCACTTCGTCCCCGACGGCCAGCACACGTCCCACGATCTCATGACCGGGCACAACCGGGTATACGGAGTTATGCCACTCATTCCGGGCTGTATGCAGGTCACTATGGCAGACACCGCAATACAGGATTTCGATCCCGACATCAAAAGGACCGGGCACTCTTCGTTGAAGCGTCCATGGAGCCAGACCGGAAGTAGCAGACATGGCCGCATATGCTTTGGTTTCTATCATTTGGGAAACGTTAAACTTAATAATTATAAGGTAATTAAAGATAAATGTAATATGAAGAAAATTGTTTTTGGTAAATTTTAAAATTAAAATTTGTGAATGGCCGCTCAGGCCCATATTATATTTTACAAAACGAAATAAACATTTCTTAATCATATATTTACATATCACTAACAAATGACTTATAACACTTAGTGTCAAATGCACGTTATCTTTGTATTGTCTGTCTGGTAGTCAGATTTTGTATTTACCTTTCAGATACACACACTTTTATTCACATACTTAGATCTTTTATAACCATGACATCACACTTTCTTATAACCTCCCTGATCAGCTGATCGCCTCTCTCCCGGATATTTTTACAGAAATACGGGCCGTTAAAAAGTTGCGGCAGGATATTCTGTGATCGATCCTCTTCAATCCTCCGGAATATTTTCAGAAAGATTGGCCTAAATACTACCTCTGTTACACACTGTAATGGACAGGCATCGTAATGCTGTAAAAGTAAAATTATTATTCACACACATTTTTATCACACACACAACTTTAAAAGATGAAAGCACGATTAATACAATTGTTCTTTATAGCGCTGGTCCTTGTATCGGCACAGATCCTGAAGGCGCAATGCGCCTGCAGCCCTGAAAACATCATTCCTTCCAATGCAAACAACGTAACCATCAACAATGGTGAAATGAAATGTTTTGTTTATGGGACCTTCACCGGTAATATTACGATCAATACCGGAGGTACGCTTTGTATCTCTTCAGGTGCGACATTCCAGCCGCAGAACTTCAACCAGCTATCCGGCAAGATCATCAACCACGGTACGCTCAAAACAGGTAACCTGAACAATTTTAACGGTACCATTGAAAACTACGGAACATTTACCCCTCAGCAGTCATTCAGCTTCTCATCCGGAGGCAAAATCGACAACTACGGCAAGTTCTATCTCAACAATAGTTTGAATTTTAATGGTTCGGCAACCATTATCAATGAATGGGAAGGTCGTATATACCTGTCAGTGGATTTCAATCTCAACAACAATTCCCTGTTTGAAAATTACGGGATTACGGTTTCTACCGGCTCTAACGCCAATTTTACCCACAACAACTCTACCTTCAATAATTACGGTGAGCTAAGAGTGCTGAACGGCAACTTCAACTCACAGGGCACGCTGCTCAACGAAGGTATGATCTATGCCGGTAATAAGTTTAATATCAATGGTGGTACAAACGTCATAAACAACTGCCGTCTGGTCGCAAACAAAGGTTTTCAGAACGGAGCCGCCACATTTGTCAACAATGGCCTTCTATGGGCTTCCAATGCCGATCCGTCGGTCTCTCATATCCAGCTCAATAGCGGTATATTTACCAATGGCGAGAACGGTCAGGTCCGGGGAACGCGATTTACCAATAATGCAACTGTCAAGGGTAGCGGCCAGTTCTACATGACGGAGGTTACGACCAATCAGGGCCCATGGACAGGTACGGTGGCCGGAGATCCCATCCGGTTTTTTGATCTGACACAGACAGGCAGCCAGATCTTCGATTTTCAGAATCAGAATCCATCTTATACGATCCGTCCCAATACCATGACACCGCCGGATACATTGTCCTATGGCAATATATGTACCAACCAGAACTATCGTGACCTGTTTGAGCTGCACTATCAGATTCCGCTACCGATCAGCCTGAGAGACTTCACCGGACACTGTGATAACGGAGTCGTGGAGTTGCAATGGATCTCCAGCCAGGAGCTGAATATTTCAGGTTATCATATTGAAAGATCGGGTGACGGTAAAAACTGGGAGGTTGCCGGAGTGTTAAATGCCCATGGCGCCGATAACCGCTATAACTTTACCGTGACCGGCGCTGGATACAGGTATTTCAGGCTTGCCGTCCAGGAAGAGGGATATGAAAGCTATTCCAACGTAATTACGGTAAGCTGCGAAGGCGCGGTCAGGGGAGCAGCTACATCTGTCAATCCCAATCCCAATAACGGAGCTTTTAATATCAGCTTTGGATCTCCCGCCGAGGAAACAGTCCACATTACCATTACCAATGCGCAGTCAGGGGTCGTATATTCGGCGAATGCGAAAGCAGTGAGAGGCGTGAATAATTTTTCAGTCAATCTGCCGGATGCTGTTGCCGGATTCTACGTGGTAAGCATCCGTGATAAAGCCGGAAATACGAGCTTCCTGAAGTTCATAGTAGAATAATATCATGATATTGAGGTAAATAAGCGGATTGTAATATCAAGATCAAAGGTCAGGAGTCACTATCCTGGCCTTTTTATTTGGTTTTGGAATAGAAGGGTGTGGTATGGCTTCCTGTAAAACGGACCCTTTCAAAGTATTTTTTTTCAGGTATATCGGGCATTGTGGAAATATGTGGCATAGGCACCAAACAATATTATTTGATGCGGCGATAAAATAAAATAATATAGGTAAAATATTGATTTAAGTGGAAGACAGTAAGGGCCAGGATAAAAAAAACAATATTTTTTGTAAAGTCTTGTCTTAGTTCAATAAAAATTGATATTAATAATTGTTATATTTGTGTCAATAAGTGTGTGTCAAGGTCGTAAAGATCTTGTTTTTAAGAAAGGATTGGGCAAACGGCCTGATCCTTTTGTCTTTTTGAACGGGCTTATCTCCTGAAACGGCCCATCCCGGGCATACCCGTATTGCCCATGCCCTTGCCGGTAGACATATTATGCATCATGGTCTTCATCTGATCGAACTGCTTGATAAACATGTTGATCTCGTTGATGTCTTTGCCGGCGCCTTTGGCGATACGTCTTTTGCGGCTGGGATTGAGGACTTCGGGATTGGCCCTTTCATAGGGAGTCATGCTCTGGATGATGCATTCTACCTTACCGAAGGCCTTGTCATCGATATCGAGATTGGCTGTAAGCTTGCTCATGCCCGGGATCATATTGATCAGGCTTTTGATGTCACCCATCTTTTTGATCTGATTGATCTGCGACAGGAAGTCGTTGAAATCAAACTTGTTTTTTTTGATCTTTTTCTCGATACGGGCGGCCTCCGCTTCATCAAACTGCTGCTGGGCTCTTTCGACGAAAGAGACGATATCTCCCATACCGAGGATACGCTGGGCCATCCGGTCGGGATAAAATATGTCTAAGGCATCCATCTTTTCGCCGGTAGAGATAAACTTGATGGGCTTACCCACGGTGTATTTGATCGAAAGCGCCGCGCCGCCTCTGGTGTCTCCATCGAGCTTGGTCAGCACGACACCGTCAAAGTTAAGGCGGTCGTTGAACGCTTTTGCCGTATTGACAGCATCCTGGCCGGTCATGGAGTCGACCACAAAGAGGGTTTCTGAAGGATTGATAGCCTTTTTTACTGCTTCGATCTCGTTCATCATGGCTTCATCGACCGCAAGCCGTCCTGCTGTATCGATGATGACCACTTCCAGGCCGTTCTCCCGGGCATAGTTGATGGCATTGGTCGCGATCACGACCGGGTTTTTGTTGTCAGGCTCTTTGTAGATCGGCACGCCAACCTGCCCGCTGAGCACGGTCAGCTGGTCGATCGCGGCCGGTCTGTATACATCGCAGGCAGTGAGCAGGACCGTTTTATTTCTTTTTTCTTTAAGATACAGGGCAAGTTTTCCGGAAAAGGTGGTTTTACCCGAACCCTGCAGACCGGAGATCAGGATGACCGCCGGATTGCCTGAAAGTGAGATCCCTTCCGAAGCACCGCCCATGAGATCGATCAGCTCATCCATGACGATCTTGACCATGAGCTCGCCCGGCTTGACGGCTTTAAGGACGTTTTTCTCGCCCATTGCCTGGTCTTTGACCTTATCGGTAAACTCCTTGGCTATTTTATAGTTGACGTCGGCAGCGACAAGGGCACGACGAATCTCTTTGATGGAGGTGGCGACGTTGAGCTCGGTCAGGGTTCCCTCGCCTTTGAGCGATTTGAACGCCCCTTCGAGCTTTTCATTCAGACTTTCAAACATGTTGATCAGTAATTTTTAGAGGTGCAAATATAGGGTTAAAATTAGAAATGATAACCGGCGGGAGCAAAGCGCCTGCCAGGAAAGATTATAAATAAAAGATGTGCTTCTTTTGTTTAAATTACTGAAGAATAAGAGCGATTCCGGGTATGTGTTCAGATCCGGTAAACTCTTAACTCCTAACTTTTTATTTATTCCCGGGATCAAAGAAAATTTTCCTTCCTCAGGATCCGGTATGATCGATACCGGCAGACATACATCCGGAATTTATGTTCGTAAAACCTGGATAAACGGTATCGGGAGGACGGGCATGTTTGTCAGACCTGGATCTAATCCTGATATACATCGTAGATCATATATACCGCTGTTGCCAGGCAAAGTACCCCGACAAATATTTTGATGACACGGAGATTGAGGCGGATCACACTGATCAGCTTATTGCCCCACAGGGCATAACATATAAGCATACATAAGGCGCCAAAAGCATTGGAAAGAGCGAAGAACACCAGATGAGGGATCGAAGGACGGACAATGTCTTTTTCGATAAGATATACGCCCCACAATAGCCAGAAAGGGATCTGCTGCGGATGGACGATGGCCGACCAATAGCCCCGGGCTACGATGTTTCGCCGTTCGATGACTACGTCGCCCTGCTTTTCAAGCAGCGCCCACAGGCCCAGCAGGATAAGCAGGATGATCGCAATATATTTGGCGCCGGTAATGATCTGTGGATAAGCGGTCAGGTAGTTGAGAAAGTAAAGGGAGGAAAAACAGTAAATGAACTCGCAGACAAGCAGGACGACGATAAACCTTATCAGCGAAGCCCGTGTCCCGTTCTTTGCAAGCTCAAGCACGGCAAGATTGATCGTGCCGATCATGACATAGCCCCAGAAACCTAACAGAAAACCTATGATCATTCCTTCAAAATTACTTTGTTTTTGTATGATTTTTTGGATCTTCTCCCTGTGTGAAGCATTTTTAAACTTCGGCTGGTTATAAACGGAGCTGGTTAAATCAGGCAGATCAAGCTGATATCAACGGCAGTGACCGGATATGATGGCTCCCGGCCAGGAGGTCTTCGTAGGTCATGAGCAGCCCTCCTGCCTGACATTCAATGGTAGTGACGCTTATGGTCTTCACCAGTGGGTGATGTAAGAGCAACGGAGGACTATCGGGCAGGCGGTCCATATGCCAGTCGACGAGCTTCCCCTTGTCTGTCTTAAACAGACCGGTATGATCATAAAAAAACTTCTGGCGGTCATTGACGGTCTCTGCACTGTACAGCGCAGGAGCAGACCAGTTATGGGCCTTTGAGCTATCCGGGTATTCCCTGTATTTATCGATCTCATTCCATCTGAATACTCTGATCGTATCCGGTTCGATGATGATAATGGTAAACGGTTCTATGCTGTCCAGACCGATCCCGTTAAAATAATCCTCAGCATCGCCGGCTGAGAGAAAGCCGAGCGTGATCTTTCCCCTGCTCATCCGGTATTGGCTCCGGCGGATGTGCGCACGAAAGGCTCCATTCATCAGGCAGGCAATACGACCCGACTCATTGGCCCCTATCCAGGTGCCGTTTCCTGCCGTATCCACCGGGCAGAGTATTTTTTTACCGTCTATCTCCCGGATCTGCGGCTGAAGAGTTGCTGCCCGCAAAGGGCTCTCATCCCTGTTATTGACAAGAAAGAAGCCGTTATCCAGCGGCAGGTAGCTTAGTGTGCACATAATTGCATATATGGGCCGGTATTATTTCAACAGGGCTTAAGATGATGTATTTTCTCTCTGCTCCAGAAACCATTCCAATGCCAGGCGGTAGCCATCCAGGCCAAGGCCGCTGATGATGCCGGCACACCTGGCAGTCAGATGGGAGTCATGCCGCACCGGTTCCCTTGAGGAGATATTGGATATATGCACTTCGATCACCGGGGCGCGTATGGCTGCCACCGCATCCGCTATGGCAAGAGAAGTATGCGTATAAGCACCGGCATTGAGGATGATGCCATCCGCTATGAAGCCTGTTTCCTGAAGATCGTTGACCAGCTCGCCCTCTACGTTGGACTGGTAGTAAGTAAACCGCACATCGGGATACCTGCTTATGAGCCCGGTGAGAAAATCATCGAAGGTGCGGCTTCCGTAGATACTTTTCTCCCGGATACCGACCAGGTTGAGGTTGGGCCCGTTGATTATCGCAATGTGCATGATCAATTGGCCATTTCTGATAAAAATACGATACGCATCAGCTCGATCTCCTCCCAGGTTATGTCAAGATCTTTCAGGGCTTTGGAGGCTTCTTCAAGGTTATCCGTCTCACTGTGCATAAAGTAGTCGAATATGTCTTCCTTGACGTATTCGTCGATGAGGTCCTCGGTATAATACTTCAGGTCGAGCTTGGTGCCTGAAGTGACGATGCCGTATAGCTCCTGGTAGAACTCATCCCTGTCGAGATTATTGGCACGGGCGATATCTTCCAGCGGGATCTTTTTGTCAATGCTTTGAATGATATTGACCTTGACCTTGGATTTATTGGCCACTTGGCGGACGAGGAAGTCCATCGGGCGTTCGATGTCGTTGTCCTGGACATATTGAGCGATGACCTTGATAAAAGGCTGACCGTAGCGTTCCGCCTTACCCTTGCTCACACCTGTGATGCCGGCCATGTCTTCCATTGAGATCGGGTATTGGGTAGCCATATCTTCAATGGAAGGATCGGTAAAGATCACGAAAGGAGGCACCTTGTGCTTTTTCGCTTCCTGCTTTCTGATGTCCTGCAGCAGCTTGACAAGCGTTTCGTCCAGCGCTGCCGTACCGCCGCCGCCTTCATCATCCGGTGTGGTGTCTTCCGGGAAGACCTGGTTGAGCGGTATCTCGATAGGTGTGGGATTCTTCATGAATTCATGACCTGAGCCGGATATCTTGATCAGGCCGTAATTGTCGATGTCCTTGTAGAGAAGATTACGCAACAGTGCCTGGCGGAAGATAGAATTCCAGAAGTTCTCGTCATAGTCTTTGCCGCAGCCGAAAGAATCGTATTCCGTGAATTTGTACAGCTTGAGTTGTTGCGTGGCATTTCCGGTAAGAAAGTCGACCAGCACCTTGATGTTGTAGCCCTCATTGAGCTCTTTGGTGATCTCGAGCGCCAGCTGCATCTCTTCCATCACATCCTTCAGCTCTTTCGGGTTACGGCAGTTGTCGCACATTTTGTGACAATCGTCCGCAGTAAATTCTTCTCCGAAATAATGCAGCAGGAATTTGCGGCGGCAGGCCGAGCTCTCGGCATAGGCTTCCACCTCCTGGAGGAGGAGGGCGCCCATTTCGCGCTCAGCCACGGGCTTGTCGCGCAGGAATTTTTCCAGCTTTGTCAGGTCCTTGACCGAAAAATAGGCTACACAGTTGCCTTCGAGTCCGTCCCTTCCGGCTCTTCCGGTTTCCTGGTAATAGTTTTCGATACTTTTAGGAATATCGTAGTGGATGACGAAGCGTACGTCGGGCTTATCGATCCCCATACCGAATGCGATGGTGGCACAGATGACATTGACATTTTCCATCAGGAAGTCGTCCTGTGTTCGGGCCCGGGACTTGGCATCGAGACCGGCGTGGTACGGAGCGGCTTTTATGCCGTTGACATTGAGGACCTCAGCAAGATCTTCCGTCGTTTTGCGATTCTGGACATAGATGATGCCGGAGATCTTTTTGTGCGATTTGATAAACTGCAGCATGCTCTTGATGGTCTGCTCCTTTGATATCTTCGGACGCACCTCGTAATACAGATTATCCCTGTTGAAGGAAGATACAAAGGTGTTCTCATGATTCATATTGAGGATCTTGACAATGTCGGAACGAACCTTGGGCGTGGCCGTTGCTGTCAGTGCGATGACCGGTATGTGGGAGCCTATGGCTTCGATCATGGCGCGGATCCGGCGGTATTCCGGACGGAAGTCGTGACCCCATTCTGAAATACAGTGGGCTTCATCGACGGCAACAAAGGAGATCTTTGAATTGTGAAAGTATTCCAGGTTTTCCTCTTTGGTAAGTGTTTCCGGCGCGATGTAAAGCAGCTTGGTTTTGCCGTCGTCAATATCCTGCTTGACCTGTTTGATCTGTCCTTTGTTGAGCGAGCTGTTGAGAAAATGGGCTACATTATCCTGGCTGCTGTAGCCCCTGATGCTGTCGACCTGGTTTTTCATCAGGGCGATGAGCGGGGAGATAACGATAGCAGTACCGTCCATAAGCAGGGCTGGCAACTGGTAACACAGGGATTTTCCGCCGCCTGTGGGCATGAGGACAAAGGTATCGTTGCCGGCGAGTAGGCTTTCTATGATCTCTTTCTGCTGGCCTTTGAATTTGTTGAAGCCAAAATATTTTTGCAACGCAACGGTTAAATTGTCTTCCTTAACGTCCATGTGATAGATAAATATAGGATATGTTGTTACAAATAAATGGGGGGTAATCTGCCATTGGGATTAATTACCAAGATAAGGAATATTTAACTTATAAATCCAAAAATATTTCACTGTAAATTTTATGTGCCGGTTTACTGTTTTTTAGCTATCCGGGCTTAAGTTCTTATAGTTGCCGGCAGCAAAAAAGGATAACCCGGCCCCGGGTTATCCTTTTTTATATCAGCTATTGCGGGCTATTTTATCTTTTTTCCGGGGCCGGGCGCTGAGGCATAACAAACGGCTGGGTTTTGATCAGCTTCTTCGCTTCTTCGATAGCCCGTTCCAGCTGGACATCGATCCCCTTGGAAAAAGCGCCCAGGTCTTCGTCGACAAAGATATCGGGCTCTACGCCATGACCTTCTTTGAACCAGGTTCCGTCCAGGTTGTACATCCTGAATGAAGGAGCAGTTACTGAGCCTCCGTCGATCAGTTCAGGTGTACCGCTGATACCGATCAGTCCTCCCCAGGTGCGTGTGCCGACCAGGGGGCCGAGGCCGCGTTTTTTGAAATAATCGGGAAATGCATCCCCGCCTGAGCCGCTCCAGCCATTGATCAGCATCACTTTTGGCCCGAAATGTCCTGCCGGCGGCCATTTCCAGGATTCGCCATCACGTGTGGCCCAATATACGAGGGGCTTCCGGTCGAGCATTTCAATGAAGCGATCGGGGATCTGCCCGCCGTTGTTGAACCGCTCGTCGATGATCAGCGCTTTTTTGTCCAGCTGTGCATTGAACATTCTCATCAGCTCATTCTGCCCGTCGAGTCCGGTACTCGGGACGTATACATAGCCTACTTCTCCGTTGGTCGACTTTTCTACGTGGCTTCTCATGCCTTCGATCCATGCCAGGTTACGGAGGCGGGATTCGTCACCGAGGGTTTTGACCAGTACTTTTTTGGATCCGGCAAAGTCCGGCTTGTCGCTGTAGGTCAGCTCTACTGTGGCATTGTCGAGGCCTGCAAAGTAGTAGAAAGGCTCGTTGTCGGTTGTGACAGGCAGTCCGTTGACCGCCAGGATATAGGATCCTTCCTTAATTCCCACTCCCGGCTTATCCAGCGGTGAGCGCACTTCTGCATCCCAGGATGCGCCCTTGATGATCTTGCCGACTTTATAATATTTGCCGTCGGCCTTCCAGTCGATGCCCAGATAGCCTGTGCTTTTGTATTTGCCCTGCTCCAGGTCGCCGCCACCATAGTATGTATGTGAGGCGTTGAGCTCTCCGATCATTTCCCCGATGATAAAGCCTACATCATTTCTGTTGGCTGCGCCTTCCATGACCTTCAGGTAATTATTTTTGACGGCCTCCCAGTCGACGCCGTGCATGTTCTTGTCATAGAAGTAATCGCGTTGTATGCGCCATGCATCCATAAATATTTGCTTCCATTCAGCCTTAGGATCGATAGAGGCAACCATGGACCGCAGGTTGAGCGGCTTCTCAAATTTGGCGCCTTCATTCGGCTCTATAATGGCAAATTGTTCGTCTTTCTGGACCAGGAGCTTATTCTTATCGCCTGAGGCCTGGTAGTAGTTGATGCCGTCGAGGATCGTCTTTTCTTCCTTCTTGTCAAAATCGTACAGCTTGAGTGAGGCTTCGCCGCCGCCTGAGCCTGTATTTGGATACCTGATATAGACGATCTTGTTTTTATAAGGCGTGACGGAGCCTAGGTTGCCCGGCTGAATGTTGAGTATTTCCAGCCTGCTTTCCATGTCAGCCAGGTCGATGTCTACGCGTTTGGATTTTTCAGACCCGGACGACTCTTCCTTTTTAGCTGGCTTGGAGGCCTTACCGGATTTTTTGTCTTTTTCGGGTTCTGCTTTTTGTTCGTCATCTTTCACTGTGACGGCGTCATCCTTCACCGCCAGAAAAGCCGTCGTATCCTTACTGAGCGTCAGTACCCCGATGAGTGTGGAATTATTGTATACAAAGGTATTGTCATAGTCACTGTAATTGGGCTCGAATACCTGGCTGGTACTGAGGAAGAGGTATTTACCCGTCGGGTCGAATACCGGGTTGAAGCAGCTGTAAAAGCCGTCGGTCACTTTTGTTGATTTTTTATCCTCCGTATTATACAGGAAGATCGCCTGGTGACCGTTGGGAAGGTCGCGGCTGTAAGCAAGCCAGCGACTGTCGGAAGACCAGTCACAGCTAAAGGATGCCGTGGAATAATGGGCAAATTGCAGCAGCTCATCGACCTTGGTCGTACTGTTGGTGGCGAGATCGAAGACCCTGATCTCTCCTGCCTGGTCGATAAAACAGATCTTTTTGGAATCGGGTGACCAGTAAGGCGTATAGCGGTAGCCCGGCCCATAGGATGTCAGCTTCTTCCGGATGCCGGTATTATCGGTATTCATGAGATACAATTCGTATTCACCGGTCGCATCCGACCAGTACGCGATATATTTGCCGTTGGGCGAATATACAGGTGTGCGTTCGGCTATGCCGGATGAATTGGTAAGGTTGCGTGCCACCCCTTCTTTGGCCGGAAGGGAAAAAATATCGCCTCTGGCTTCAAAAAGCACGCGGTTGCCGTCGTGGCTGATCCTGGCGCTTTGGATATATTTCTCTACAGATTCATTGCGCGGCATGAGGCTTGACATATCGGATATGATCTGCACTTTGACGATCTTATCGGCCTTGTCCCTGATATTGTAGAGATGCAGCTGGCCACCCTGCTCATATACGATCTCTCCATCGCCGAGAGAAGGGAAGTGGATGTCTAGATCGGTATAATGGGTCAGTTGCTCGGTTTTACCGGAATTGGTGTCATACGCCCAGAGATTCATTCGCTGATCACTGCCTCTATCGGAAATAAAGTAGATCTTATCACCATACCACATCGGGAATTCATCCCCGCCACCATCCATCGGCGAGATCCTCTTTGATGTTCCCGTATTAAAATCAAAGATCTGTATGGTTCCCTTGGTACCGCCTTTATATCTTTTCCATGTTCTGCCGACCTGTGATATATAGACCACGGCCATTTTACTGCCATCCGGGCTATACGATCCGTATTCGGCATATTCCAGCGGCAGCTTGGTATCCGCCCCTCCGTTTTTGCTGATCCTGAAAAACTGGCTGAAGCGCAGCTTGCCACTTTCGCGTAAGGAAGCAAAAACCACTTCCCTGCCGTCGACCGTCCAGTCGATAAGCCGGTCTCCGTACCCGTGCGAGGTGAGTCTTTTGGGGACACCGCCCTTTACCGGCATGACATAGACGTCAAGGTTACCATCATAATTGCCTGAAAAGGCGATCTCGCTGCCATCGGGAGAAAATTTGGGAAAGGACTCCACACCCGGAGGGGAGCTGAGCTTGATAGCCTGTCCGCCTGATTTCGGGACCAGCCACAGGTCATTGGCATAGGTAAAGACGATGTGCGTTTTTGAGACGTCGGGAAACTTCATCAACGACGCATCGATCTGTGCATGCAGGATTTGATTAAGAAATAAAACAAAGGCAAGCGCCAGCAGATTTTTCATGTGTATATCCAAATTTTAATTCGTGTCAGGCGGGCATTGAGTTCCCTAATCAAAACTAACCAATCTTTCCCATTCATAAAGCAGGATTTAGATAAATGATCGTAAAAAACGGACAATTGGCAATTAACAACTGAGAATTAAAAACGATTGGCTATTTTTAGTGGATAATAATCTTGAATGGGGCGTCATGATCTGATCTTTTTCCTGTTGGTGGTTTTATCGTTACCTGCCTGCAAGGCGGGACAAAAAAATGCTTCGACTGTCAACACTGCGGGCGATCCCGCCATTGTTTTCGCCGGTTACAGGATCTTCCGGGAACACAACGGGATAAGGGCAGAGCAACACTGGATGAAAATAGCCACCGGCCCGGTGAAGAGTATAGAACGCCCTGTGATGGGCAGGCCGGTATATAAGATCGTTGTCGCAGATGCAGGTAAAAAGGAACTGAATAGCGTGCTGCAGGAGGATGTACTCGAACAGCAGGTAGAATATGTCAATGATGGCGGGTCTTTTGAAAGAAGATTCATACAGCTGGACAGCGCCGACCTGGTCGTGAGAATGCCTGTTCCCGAAGGCGGGAGGTATATCCGGCTGTTCCGTCAGGATAAGGACAATCTCTATATCCTGGTGAGGGAAGATGAGATAAGGGATAAGAAACAATAGTGGTCAGAAAGACCGGGAAATTTAAAAAAATCAATAGAGATGAAACTCTGGATATTGCCGATTGTGCTGCTGATATCCGTACAGGTACAGGCGCAGGTATTTGATGTGGATACAATATACAGCTCGGGGAGCATTGCTTCGAGGATCAATGTCGTCATTCTGTCTGACGGCTATCTGAAGGAAGATATGGAACAGTTTCATGCCGATGCGACGGCATTTGTGGACAGGTTCCTGACAGTGGCTCCCTTTGACAGTTACAGGAATTATTTTAATTTTTTTGCTATCCGTGTTCCTTCAAACGAAAGGGGCGCCGATCATCCCGGCACTGCCACTGATGTCAGTGAGCCCGCCCACCCTGTGGAAGATGTAGACAATTATTTCGGCTCGACATTTGATTATTACAGCATCCACAGGTTGCTGGTTCCGATCAACAGGACCGGTATTTACCAGGTGCTTGCGTCTAATTTTCCCCAATATGACCAGGTAGCCGTTCTGGTCAATTCTCCGCATTACGGAGGGAGCGGCGGCGAATTTTCCACGGCTTCCCTGCATACGCTATCGGTAGAGGTCGCCCTGCATGAAATGGGCCATAGCTTCGGAGGCCTTGCTGATGAATATTATGCCGGAGATTCCTATGCTTCCGAAAGGGTCAATATGACACAGGAAACAAACCCGGAAAAGGTTCGCTGGAAAAACTGGATAGGAACGGATGGAACAGGGATCTATCAGCATTGCTGCGGCGATAATTCTGCCTTGTGGTACAGGCCTCATCAGAACTGTAAGATGCGTACGCTGAATGCACCATTTTGCCCGGTGTGCACACAGGCCCTTGTAGAGCGGATACACACCCTCGCTCCGCCGATCCTGTCGTACAGTCCGGTCGAAACGGAGATAAAAGCCCAGGAAGATCTGCTGACTTTTTATATCGAAAAGATACCTACGTTACCAAATACGCTGAAGGTTTTCTGGGAGCTGAATGACGAAAGTACCGGTGACGGTTCGGATACCCTGTCGCTTGACCCGGCTGTGCTGGCCGACGGTGATAATTATCTGTCTGTATATGTCGAAGATACCACCTCCCTGCTGAGGGTCGACGGCCATAGTGGTATTCACCTTTATTCCGTATTGTGGACGATCGGGAAAGAAGGTCTGGGAACATACGGGATTAGCGGCCGGCGTGAAGATATACAGATCCGGGTATACCCCAACCCCGTTTCCGGAATTTTGAATATCCGTTTTCTTACCGGAGCACAACGTAAGGTCAGAGCTGAGATGTCGGATATGACGGGCAGGGTTCACCGCAGGATCGGTATCGAGCCAGGGCAGGAAGAGCAGCTCAATATGGCAGGCTTAAAAAGTGGTGTTTATTCGCTGAAATTCTATGCTGGCCCTAGCTTAGTGGGCGTACGAAAGGTTGTGATACCGTAAGGAAAAAAGAGGGCGGTTCATGATCCTTTGATTTTGTTACGAATAAAATGACGAAAAAATTGTCACGATTGACGGAAAATACGTACTTTTATTCGTGTGTACGACCGTGCCATTCTGCATATGGATCTCGACTCTTTTTTTGTGTCGGTAGAATGTCTTAAGAACAGCAGTCTTAAAGGCAAACCCCTTATCATAGGCGGAAACGGTGGCCGGGGCGTGGTGGCCAGTTGCAGTTACGAAGCACGGGAATACGGTGTGCATTCCGCCATGCCGGTAGAGAAAGCCAAAAGGCTGTGTCCCGGTGCTCTTGTTCTGAGGGGTAATATGGAAGAGTACAGCCGTTACAGCCGGCTTGTGACGCGGATCATTGCCGAAGAATCCCCTCTCTTTGAGAAGTCGTCGATCGATGAGTTCTATATCGATCTGACGGGCATGGATAAGTACTTTGGATGCTATAAATGGTCGTTGCAGCTTACCGATAAGATCCTCCGTGAGACTGGCCTTCCCATCTCCTTCGGCCTGTCGGTCAATAAGCTTGTATCAAAGATCTCTGCCGGCGAAGGCAAGCCAAAGGGGCGTATGCAGGTCGCCCGGGGAGAGGAAAAGACCTTCCTGTTACCGCTTTCTACGGCAAAGATGCCGGGCATTGGCAAGAAGACCTACAGGAAGCTCAGCTCTATGGGCGTGAACACCCTGGGTGCACTCGGTAAGGTCCCGGTCGAGTTGCTGAAACGGGAATTTGGTAAAGCCGGTGTTGCCCTGTCCCAACGGGCTAATGGTGTAGATCATAGCCCCGTCCAGCCCTATTCAGAGCAAAAATCGATATCAACCGAATCAACACTTTACCGGGATACGCTCGATACGGCACTTGTAAGGGCTAAGCTGACCGGTATGACTGACAAGCTGGCCTATGAGCTTCGCAGCTCCAAGCGGCTGACCTCCTGTGTAACCGTCAAGATCCGTTACGAAGACTTTACTACTTTTACAAAACAAAGACACCTGGGCTATACTTCGGCAGACCGAACACTTCAGGCAACCGTCCTTGATCTGTTTGAAAGGCTGTATGAGCGCCGGCGGATGATCCGCCTTATAGGAGTCCGTTTCAGTGACCTGATGGAGGGCGGTTACCAGATCGATCTTTTTGAAGATTCGGAGCCGGATATCCGCCTGATGCAGGAGCTGGATCATATCCGCGACCGGTGGGGCATTCATGCAATAATGCGGGCGCATGGTCTTAAATGACATTTGTAAAAGACGCTACAGGAATTCGCCTGTATAAAATTGGATATTGAGGCCAGGATCAAAATAATATTTTACAAAAACGTTAAATTTTGTAAGGATAATATTACCTTAGCGGTGGTTTCCTTTATTTACATTCTGTTTTTATTAAATAATCTAATACATGAAAAGATTTTTACTTCTGTTTCTATTAACAGCTATTTCCTTCACTTCTGTAAGAGCCCAGCTACCCGATGGTTCCACAGCGCCTGACTGGATACTTACCGATCTTAATGGCAATGTCCATCACCTGCAGGATTATCTTGACGAAGGTAAGACGGTATTTATTGATATGTTCGCTACATGGTGCGGACCATGCTGGAATTATCACCAGACACATGCGTTAAAGGATCTCTATGAGGAATATGGTCCTGACGGGACCGGCCAGGTTATGGTGTTTGGGATAGAGGCAGATATGTCCACGCCTACCAATTGTATCTATGATATAGACTGCCCTTCATCCCAGGGAGACTGGACTGCCGGTGTTCCTTATCCGATCATCGATCTGACGCCAACCAACGGGCCGACTATGGCTATTAATTATAACCTCGCCTACTATCCGACCATATACGGTATCTGCCCTAATGGTCAGGTCTGGGAAGTGGGACAAAAACCGGTCAGCGCATTGGTCGGCTTTATGAACAATTGTCCTCAGCCTCCACCTTTGGCGGTTAGCTATACAACAACTGACATTAAGTGCACCCTTGCGCCTGTCGGAGCTATCAATCTTTCCCCGCAGGGTGGAAAGAGCCCTTATACGTATACCTGGAGCAATGGTGCGACAACCAAGGACATAAATAATATTCCGACCGGAACATATTCCTGTACCGTCACTGACGCTAAAGGCGACCAGGTCTCGACCGGGCCGATCTCCATTACCGGCCCGACGAGCCTTATAGCAATTGAAAGTCAGACGGCAGAGCCGGCAACCTGTGAACAATCCAACGGAAGCCTTTCCGTCGTGGTTACCGGAGGAGATCCGGGTTATACCTATACCTGGAACAACGGAGCGACCACTCCAACTTTATCGGGAGTATTCGCCGGCACCTACAGTGTCAATGTCGTTGATTCAAAAGGATGCAGCATTTCTGCAAGTATAGACGTAGTCAACATTCCTTCGCCTACAGTGCTTGTTTCGGATGGCGGCCAACAGCTCAGCTGTAGTAACCCTACTGTTACGATCAATTCCAATGGTTCGTCCACAGGACCTGAATATACCTACAGCTGGACGACATCCAACGGAAGCATCTTGTCAGATCCCTTATTGACGGAAATTACAGTAGGCTCTCCAGGACTTTATGTGCTGACCATCTTTAATACAGAGCTGGGATGTTATAACGCTAACTTTATCCAGATCAACGGTGCATCCGGATTGCCGATCGCCAATGCAGGCAATAATGATGTGCTGCCTTGTAGCGGAGGAGAGGTAACGCTGAGCGGCAGCGCTTCTTCGACTGGCGCAAACTTCTCTTATGAATGGACCACATCAAACGGTAATATCGTATCAGACCCCGGTAATATTGAAATAGAGGTAGATGCTCCGGGCACCTATATCCTTCACGTAACCAATACATCCAATGGCTGTACGGCAACGGATGAAGTGATTGTGGAGGTTGACAATACGGTCAATTACACCTCCTCCGTTTCACAGATCAAATGTAATGGTGCCGCTGACGGTACTATTACAATCGACCAGACCAATTATAGCTACTCCTGGTCCAACGGTGCTACTTCCAATAGCATCACCGGCCTTTCCATAGGCACTTATGAGGTGACCATTACCAACAGCGCAGGCTGTACGTCGACCCAGTCGTTTACTATCTCACAGCCGGCGGTACTGACTGCCGCCTTCACAGGTACCGATACGGAAGATGCAACCAGCAATGACGGTACTGCGACAGCGGCACCTTCGGGAGGCACTGCTCCTTATAACTATATCTGGTCCAATGGCGCAACGACGGCAACTATTACCGGCCTTGCACCAGGTTCCTACTCAGTGACTATCACTGATGCCAACGGTTGTACCACTACCGGAAGCTACGCGATCAATGTACAGGGCTGTACCCTGGGTGCTCAGGCCAGTGTTTCCGATGCGGCTTGTTATGGCGCTGCTTCAGGTACCATCACCCTGGACCTGTCGAATGTAACGGGAAATGCCGATATTACATGGAATACCGGGGCCACTACCCCAACCCTGGAGAATGTTGCTGCGGGAAGCTACAGCGCCGTGATCCAAGATGAAGCAGGATGTCTGACTGTTGTCAATGTCGTCGTTTCACAGCCTGAAGAAATTATCCTTGGTACGGTTGAGTCCGTCAAGCCTCTTTGTCCGCAGGATAACACAGGAAGTATTGTCGTCACTGCCGAAGGTGGAGCAGGAACGTTCTCTTATGAATGGAGTAACGGTCAGACCGGAAGTTCAATAACAGATCTTACTGCAGGTGTTTATTCCGTTGAAATTAGCGATGGAACAGGTTGCAGCACTGTTAAGGATATCATTCTGAACTCCCAGGATACAGAAAAACCTGACCTGCGACTCAAAACAACCGAGCTCCTGATCGGGCAAGACGGTGTCGCGGAAGTGATCTTTGACCTCATCAATGACGGAAGCTCAGACAATTGTTCCGGCTATACAGTCTCTATGGTTCCTGAAGAATTTACGTGTGACCAGACAGGGATCCAGACCATCGAAGTAACCCTGACCGACGCCAGCGGTAACAAAACAACCAAAACCGTCGATGTCAGTGTCGTTGATAAGACGGCTCCGGTATGGGACAACTGCCCGTCAGGAGAATATCTTGCCAGCAGCTGTAACGGGCTCGCCGGCCTTGATCTGACCTATTCGGACAATTGTTCTGATGTTCAGTTACAGCAGATCAAAGGTATTGATATCCAGGTGGAATTCCCGATCGGTAATACCGTACAGGAATATGTTCTGGTCGACGAAGCAGGAAACTCCAGCACATGCTCGTTTACTGTGCACAGAGATCCTGAATTACAGATCAACACTACCTTCCAGAACGCTTCCTGTAACAAGCTCGGAAACATTGAAGTAACCACTGAAGGCGGCTCTGCCCCAATGGCCTATACCTGGGAAGACGGCTCTACATCAAATAAAAATGAGGTCCAGCCGGGCACCTACCATGTTGTGGTGACGGACGCTTCCGGCTGTTCTAAAGAGGTAACGGTCACTATCGGAGGTCCTTATGTCTACGATGTTGAAAATGCTGATATCGTCGTTCCGGGTGCAGGTAGCTCCGACGGCTCTATCGATATTACGCTCAATGGTCCTTCTGACGGGCTGACCTTCTCCTGGACGAAAGACGGTGAAGCTTTTGCCACAACGGAAGATCTTGCAAACCTCGAAAGCGGTGTATATGAGTTAAAAATATCAGATGCCAACGGATGTATATTCGGACCATATACTTATAATATTACGCCATCCGGTTATGATGCCGGCCTGGAGTCCAGGATCAATGTATATCCTAACCCTGTCCGTGACATCCTTACCATTCAATACGAAGGCCAGGAAAGCGAGATGATGATCCAGGTAATCGATGCTCTGGGAAGAAGAGTTGACCTGTCAAAAGTAAACCTAACCGATGGCAAAGCGCAATTATCTACCCGGTCATTGAGCAACGGTACTTACAGAATGATCATAGATAATGGCTCCAGGGTCACCGTAAAACAGTTTGTAGTTATTAAATAATTTTTTATATTAGTTGTATTATTAAAAAAACTCCCGGACAACTCCGGGAGTTTTTGTTTTATAGCTGATCATGATGAGCAACGCACATTTTCTGATCCTGTTTTTCATTGCTGTTTCCATATGGCCTGCCGTGACAGCGGCTCAATCCGGGGAAAAACAATGTACCGTGGTCATCCTGGGATCATCGACAGCCGAAGGCACAGGCGCATCAGTCCCTGATAACAGCTGGGCGGGCCGATACACCGCTTATATTTCGAAAAATTATAACTACCGCCTCATTAATCTTGCAAGGGGTGGCTACACCACCTGCCACATCCTGCCGGACAGGTCCCCTCTTTCCGCTGAGTGCGGCATCGATGTCGATACATTGAGAAATATCACCCATGCACTCACATTTGATCCCGACATCATCATTATCAATATGCCGAGCAACGACGCGGCAAGGCACATTCCCCTTGATATACAAAAGGAAAATTTCAAAAAAATTATCTCCCTGGCCAGGCAGAATGACATACAGGTATGGGTCTGTACCTCTCAACCGAGAAACTTCAGCGATAAAAGCCAGATCGACGCCCTTAGGGAGATCCGCCGTTTTATCCTGGAAGAATACAAGGGCCATACCATAGAGTTCTGGGATGGCCTCGCCGAAACAAACGGATTTATCCCTTCCGCAATTGATTCCGGTGACGGTATCCATCTCAATGACCAAGGCCACAGGATCTTATTTGAAAGAGTGCTATCTGCACAGATTATTGATAAAGCCTGTCCATGATTACCGGGCCCTGAACGACCAGGTAATATAAAAACGGGCGACCTCATTGCCCGATCCGTCATACCCTGTAGAGCAGCAGCGGCAAACCTGCGGCTGATCCGTACTGATACACCTGATAACGGTATCCTTCAGCAAAAGGCCGTCATGGCATCTGAAGCTGACCCGCCCCGTTGCCTTTTTGATAAAGGAGGCTTCCAGCCCGGTGACCAGCATGGAAACGGATGGAATCGCATTCCGTACATACATCATGGCCAGAAGGCCCGTACTCATCTCGGCTGCCATGGATAGCACCGCAAAATAGGTCGACCGGAAAGGATTTTTATTGATAAAGGAATAGGGTACGCTCACCTCCGAGGCTGTCCTGTTGAGGACATCGACCCGGATCCTGGCCAGGAAAGCCATGGGAAGGAATAAAAGCATAAAGAGCTTGAACATGAGAGGCTTCTGCACCCTGCCGATAAAACGGACGATCTCCTTCTCCTGGTTATTCAGGTACCGGTCGACGAGATGGTCATGCATCTATCCTTTATGCTGGATCCTTTCGATCTGTGCGCCGATGGCGTTGAGTCGACTTTCGATCTGCTGATAGCCGCGGTCGATCTGCTGGATATTGTCAATCCTGCTGGTACCCCTGGCCGACATAGCTGCTATCAAAAGGGAGACACCCGCACGGATGTCAGGTGAGCTCATATTCAATGCGCGAAAGCGGCTTTTCCGCTCCAGGCCGATGACCGTCGCCCTATGCGGATCACAGAGGATGATCTGTGCGCCCATCTCTATAAGTTTGTCGGTAAAGAACAACCTGCTCTCAAACATTTTCTGGTGGATGAGGACACTGCCCCGGGCCTGCGTAGCGACTACAAGGACAATGCTCATCAGATCGGGTGTAAATCCCGGCCACGGCGCATCATAAATGGTCATGATCGATCCGTCGATAAATGTTTGTATCTCATATACGTCCTGTGCCGGGATAAAAATATCGTCATCCCTGACCTCGAGCCGGAGGCCCAGTTTTTGGAATGTAGGGAGGATCAGGCCCAGATCAGGCACGGATGCATTGGTAATGGTCAGCTCCGATTGTGTCATTGCTGCCATGCCGATAAATGAGCCTATCTCGATCATGTCAGGCAGGCACCGGTGCTCGGTACCGTGGAGCTTTTCCACGCCTTCCACCACCAGGAGATTGGAGCCGATGCCCTCGATCTTCGCGCCCATCCGCACCAGCATATTGCTCAACTGCTGGAGATAAGGCTCACAGGCAGCGTTGTAGATTGTGGTTTTCCCCGGCACGAGGACGGAAGCCATCAGCACATTGCCTGTACCGGTGACAGATATCTCATCCATGTAGATAAAGCTGCCTTCCAGCCTGCTTCCGTCGATAAAGAAAAGACCGGCATCTTCCTTATAGATAAACCTGGCTCCCAGCTTTTCGAAGCCGTGGAAATGCGCATCCAGGTTCCGGCGGCCGATCTTATCCCCGCCGGGCCTGGGAAGATAGGCCTTGCCAAACCGGCCCAGCAATGTTCCCAGCAGAAGGACAGATCCCCTGATCCGTTTTGCTTTTTCGAGATATTCCGGCGAGTCAAAATATTCCAGGTTGACATCGGCGGCATTGAATGCAAATTCGCCGGGGGCTAATTGTTCGATCTTTACTCCCAGGCCGCTCAGAAGCTCCATCTGCAAGCGCACATCCAGGATATCAGGCAGGTTGCGTATGATCACCGTTTCGGACGTCAGCAAGACAGCGCACAAGACCTGTAACGCTTCATTTTTGGCGCCCTGAGGCTCGATGCTTCCCGATAACGTTACGCCTCCTGTTACTAAAAAACTGTCGCTCATGATGGAGATATTGTCATTGAGCTTCAAAACTAATCCTTAAATGATAATTCCGGTCAAAAAAATTCATAATAATAGCATGTCACAAGGCTCCTCCATAGTTAACACTTGGCTTTCATAACATCATGTATTTGAATTGCGTGAACTTCTTCGTTATTTTACCCTGGAAAACCATTTATTCTATGTCTGGCCGACGAGCCATATTCAGGCAATTTTTAAGAGAAAAACCAAGAGCCATTGCGCTCTTTTTTATAGCATTCTGTACTATTCTCGCGGTCTTCGCCTACCTGTTTACCGATGATAAAACACCCAACATCAATGAGCAGATCACCGGAATCGGTCTTAAAAAGCCCGGTTTTACCGTGGATCTGATCTGTTTTCCAAAAAACAATGAAGTCGAAAACGTCTCTTTTTTAAGAGCGCTTTTCAATGGCCGGGAAGATACAAAAAGATATGTGGCGGCCGCCTGGTACCTGATCGGTCCTGACAGCCTTTATTACAAGCCCTATGATGAGGATACACCTGTCGACAGCATACCGGTGACGGTGCTTCACAAGGCACGATGGCTGCTGGGCGATGGAGTTATAGCCGCAAAAAAAGAAGGCGCGGCTTATCTGGTGACTTTTGACACCGGAGAAGAAAAGAGCATTCATGTGCAGGAGACCGACGAAACATTGCGTAAGGAAGGTCTGGAAAGAAGGACTTACTGGCTCGGTACGGACCTGTTTGGAAGGTCGCTGATGGACCGCATTATCCTCGGTATCCGTTACAGCCTTTTTATCGGCTTTCTTGCAGTGGCGATATCAATTACCATCGGGACACTGATCGGTATGATCAGCGGATATTTTGGCGGCAGGGTCGACGATGTGCTGAGCTATGTGATGAATGTATTCTGGAGCATTCCGACCCTGATCCTGGTCTTTGCGATCGTACTGGTGACGGGGCGTGGCATACAGAATATCTTCATTGCTGTCGGGCTTACCATGTGGGTCGATGCGGCAAGGCTGGTACGGGGACAGGTCCTGGCGCTCAAAAAGGAAAAATACGTCGAATCGGCCAAAACCATGGGCATGGGTACGATACGTATCCTCAGTCGCCATATCCTGCCCAATATGCTTGGGCCGCTCATCGTTATAGCCGTATCCAATTTTGCCTCGGCTATCATCGTAGAAAGCGGACTAAGCTATCTCGGTTTCGGCATCCAGCCGCCCACCCCTTCGCTGGGATCGATACTGAGCGAAAATTACGGATTTATACTCAGCGGCAAGCCCATGCTTGCTATCGCACCTGTTGTCGTTTTATTATTGCTCGTGTTAGCATTTAACTTGGTTGGCAACGGAGTAAGAGATATCTTTGATGTGAAATCTAACATACAACCCTGACGCATGGTTGACGACGTATATACTTACCAGAGTAAGATCAGGAATCTCGAAAGAAGCCTTTACTATAAGGACATACAGGTAAGCTACCTGTCGCAGATCACCCGTGAGATCAATGAGAATGCTTCTGCTGATACGCTCTATCGTCGTTTCAACAATTTTCTGAGCTCGGAGATGGCTGTAGATAAGATGATCCTGCTCGTCAATGAAGAAGACGGATGGGATATCAAGACGAGCATAGGCTTCGAAAAATTTCCGCATACGGAATTTGAAGCCCGGCTCAAGCCATATATCAAGCCCGGCTTTATCCATAAGAAAGATAAGAAATATTTTCCCGACCTGGAATACATCATACCGGTACGCCACAAGGACACGGCTATAGCCTATGCCCTGATCGGTTACTTCGGAATGGAGCTGCGCACCCATGACAATTATGAGTTTGTAGCGACGCTGGCCAATATTATAGCGGTTGCCATTGAAAACAAGAGATTGTTCAACAGGCAGCTGGAGCAGGAACGTTTCAACAACGAGATCAAGCTGGCGGCAGAAGTGCAGCAGATGCTGATACCTAAAGAATGGCCGGAGGGGCAGCATGTCAAGGTTTCGTCCATTTACCGCCCGCTCTGGAATATTGGCGGGGATTATCTTGACTGTATCAGGATCGATAAAAACAGGACGGCATTCTGCATCGCCGACGTGTCGGGCAAAGGTATCGCCGCAGCTATGCTCATGGCCAATTTTCAGGCCATCCTGCACCAGGTTATCAACTCCAGCATCAACCTGGACAGTCTGGTCAGAGAGCTCAATGCCGCGGTAGTACGCATCACCAACAGCGAAAAGATCATTACGTTCTTTATCGGCGAATTCAACAGCAAGACCCGGACGCTTCGCTATATCAATGCCGGCCACGTGCCGCCTATCCTGTATATGGACGGCAGGATGGATTTCCTCTCACAGGGTACGACCCTGCTCGGGGCCGTGGAAGAGCTGCCTCCGCCACAGGTGGCAACTGTCGATATACACGCCGATGCTACCATCATACTTTATACCGACGGTATCACCGATCTGAAAGATCAGAGCGACCGTTCATTCGAAGAGGAGGTCTTGTTCAGGTTTGTGAAAAACAACTGTAATGAGCCGGTCAGAGATTTTAACATGAAGCTGCTTACCGCCCTGGAAGATTTCAATATCGACAATGACTTCCCGGATGATATCGCCGTCCTTACCTGCCGTATAGAGGTCTGATATACATTCGATTGTCCGGATTTTTTAGTCCTTTATCTATTAAAGTGCTATTTTTGAGATATTCTTTACTCCTTTGGTGTTAAAGAATAAATTTATATTTTCATGAATAATTATCAGCAGATGAGCTCCGCAAATTATCATAATCAATGGAGAGATAAAAACATCGCATCTTTACTTGCAATCTTTCTGGGATGGACGGGCGTGCACAAGTTCTACCTGGGACAGGTCGCGCAGGGCGTGCTCTATGCCGTTTTTTCCTTTACCTTCATACCCTTCTTTCTGAGCTTGGTTGATTTTTTCAGGCTCGTGACCATGGGCCATGAAGAGTTCAATGACAGATATAACGATAATGTACCCTTCACCACTCCACGCAACTGGCGTTCCGGCAAGCAATACGGCAATGTGCGCAGAACAAAGGGCGGGACAGTGACATTTGAAAAGAACAAAGGCCGCGCCAGTACTGCACGCCCGGTGGAGGTGACCTACCGTACCACGATACCGCGTGCTGCCGGATTAAACTCCAATAAGGCATACCAGGAAGGTATCCGCCTGTTCAATGACTACCAGTACCGCAATGCCTTGGAGAGATTTACCGATGCCCTCCTGGTCAACCGGGACCACCCGGAGGTCCTCTTCCGCATCGCCTGTTGCAATTCACTGCTGGAGCAAAAGGAAGAAATGTTCAGTAACCTCGACAAGGCGATAAAAAAGGGCTTTAAAGACTTTGACAAGATACAGACCATGGACGCCCTCGCCTTCCTCAGGATCCAGAAAGAATACGATGCGATCAAGGCGTCGGGTTATACACAATGGACCCTGGCCCCGGAAGATGAAGAAAGAAATGACGTGGACGTCACTGTGCCTGCTGAAGCGGAAGCAGCTCCCGCAGAAGACATAAGGCAGCCGTTATCGACGGATGAGCTGCTGGCGGAATTGAAAAAATTAGGAGAAATGCGGCAAAACGGCCAGCTTACGGAAGAACAATTTGCAGTAGAAAAACAAAAGCTCTTTGCATAACGTTATAAACATAATTACTATAATCTGATGTTTGCATCCGAATTGATCATAAGCGATATCCCTGTACTTGTAGCCGATAATACCGGAGAGGATGCGCTGAGGATTATGGAGGATTACCTGGTGAGACATCTGCCTTTGGTAGAAGACCAGGAGGTCATTGGTATTATCTCCGAAGAGATGATCCTCGAAAACGATACCATGCTGCCTTTGTCTGCTTATCAGCTGCCTCTGAAGCCCGCCTATGCCAAAGCGGGAGACCACATCTTCGAGGTGCTGGAGCTGGTTGCACAGACCAACCTGACCTGTGTGCCCGTCGTGGATGCCGCTTCGAAATACATCGGGGTCATTACCTTGCAGGACCTGGTACAGAACTTTGCTTCGGAATTCTCTTTTAACGAACCCGGTGCGATCCTCGTCCTGGAGATGAATAAGGTGGATTATTCACTGACTGAGATCAGCAGGATCGTAGAGTCTGAACAGGGCATGATCATCTCCAGCTTCATCTCACATCCTGCCGACAAAGATTCCAACCTCATCTACGTCACCCTCAAGATCAACCTGCTGGAGATCCAGTACCTCAAGGCGACCTTTGAGCGCTTCAGCTATAATGTCGTCGCTACCTTTACCAATACGGAGTACATCGATACGCTGACGGAGCGGTATGAGGCCCTGATGCATTATCTGAACATCTGATGTTTTTGTTTCAATAATTTTCTTTTTAACCACATAGGCACATAGATTTTTATGTAGGTGAATATAGAATCCGAGGATTTCATCTATGATGAAAGATTTATTTGGTTTTATTTAGCTATGCAAATGAGGATTTAGCTTTTGAACGTTTTACCTCCCTCAATGGATTATCAACAGCTTTTTCTTATGGATATTTCCTTTTTCATCCTGTAAGATAAGTATGTAAAATCCCGGATAAAGCCCGGATGTATCCATTGAGTTGTTGTTGAGACCGATCTTATGACCTGTGCCGGAAAGATCCGTTAGCTCTGCCCGGAGGATGGGATGGCTTCCTGAAATATGTAAGGTATGATCAGCGGGGTTTGGAAATATTTTAATATCATTTTCAGTTACCTGGTTTTTGGAAAGAGCGTTTGAAAGGATTATGTCCAACGGAGTCGATGTCAGAGGAGAAATTTTCCCGCCGGAATAGCTTTTTGCGCAATTATTGAAACGAAGTGTGGCAGAAACATTGTCTTCGATGTGGTCATATACCTGAAAACTGATAGATCCCATTGGCTGATCAACCCAGTCGGCGTGATTTTGGGATGTCTTCGAAGCCGCAAAGTGGATCTTGCCTTCTTCAAAATAAGTAATTTGTATCGGGGCAGCGTCTTTGTCCAGCCAGTCTGAATTTAAAGTATGACTGAGGTATTTTAATTTTTTCGGATCATATTCTACAGTAAAAGCCAGGCCATACAGATCATCAGAATTGAGCATCAGATCGCAATTGAATTTTTCACCGGCTAAATAGTCGTCTTCATTGGTAAAAAAAATCAGGTCTGTTCCCGGCAGATCGAATCCTCCCCATTGCTGATATTTGACATTTGTATTTAAAAAATTATTGCTTACTGTATTTACATCATAACGGTTGATAATGCCGTTTCCATTACAATCGATATTTTTATAATTAACTCCTTCATCTGTATTTTCAGTCCAGCTTTGAGAAAATGTGGGCGACCATATTTCCGAAAATCTATTCCTGGAAGGACCGTTTTTCTCCATAGCAACGCCGATGTTCAGCAGATCGAGATTGTTGACGATACCATTGCCGTCCGTATCTCCGGGCCACACACAGTCCCCGGTACAGAGCTGATTTAGGCTTTCCGGAATAAAACAATCATTATACAATGCCCGGACCCTGGGAATATTCCTGAGCATCGAATCCACATTGCTGAAATGATCGGTTGTCGTATCAGCAAGATGGAGCGTATATGCGAAATCAAGATCCACCCTGTCATAAAGCGACATATCTCCCAGGTTGATGTTTAAAAATATCCGGGGATCGGTGCCGATGATTTTACTGTGTGCCATACTCCACCCGTTGCCGTCAGAGGGCGGATCCGGGAAGATAAATTTAGTGACCTGGACCGAAGAAGAATCATAACCGGTATCCCCATATGTAAGAGGAAAGCCGTTTTTCCATATACTGCTCTGGTATCGCTTAAACTCTGTAAGATTGTCCGGATCAGTAAATTGCGCTCCGGCGGCAGAATTATAACATATCATGGAACCGTCAATATTTCTATTGAGACAGGTGATAGATTGTATCGGCGCCGGGATTTTAAAAGCATTCACTGGCCCACCGCTGTTATGACATGGAGAAAGGTCTTTCCGGGATTGATTATAGACATAGACCGTATTATCAGCTGCTGAGGTACCTACATAATCATCTTGTGAGCAGCCGAGATCAAAATCGTTGAAAAGACTGAATATGGCGCCGGAAACCGAGTCATAAAGGCATATGGTGCTAACCCGTGCAAATACCGTATGATTCAGGATCTCATCAGAATCAGACCGGAATGCATACAATAACTTATGGAATTCAAACTTACTACTCAAAACATGAAAAATCACCCAGATCATTTCTGCGGGAATTTTTTCCGGGCAGGAAGGATCCATTAAAGGATAGTCGCCGTCATATGGATTGTATATTCCGTCATTATTCCTGTCGAAGAAGGGCGCAAGATCCCTGTCAGGCCATTCGATCCCTTCCAGCGCAGTCGAAAAGGGGTTGCCCCTTCCCGGCCATTTTAAGATATTTTCTGATGGTGTGATATCTATCGTTCCGTTGTCATTATAGTCTTCCAGAAGAGCAAGTATCTCCCAGTCTCTTACTGTCCAGAATTTCTCAAATTCAGGATCCGGCGTCGTTCCGATCTCATATGGCCCGCTTATAACTCTCATACCGGATGGATACAGGTCTGCATGGCCAACTATACCATTCACCTGTTCTGCAGTTATATTGATCGTCGAGCTGTAAACGGATATTATCCGTAAAGTGGAGTCTTCAGTCGGATCAACTGCCAGGCCTCCAACCTTATCTGTTGCCGGAAACGCTGCCAGGCTTGTATACAGGTCTGTCCGCATATTCATGTTATTACAATGGAGCTGGGTTGTTTTTAAGTCATATTGGGCCTGTACGGATAGGGTGCCAAAAAGGGCTGCGATCAGTAAAATCTTTTTCATTGTACTTTTATTAAATTAAGAATGAGGCGGCGGATACTGAATGAAATCATTCACGATTTGTCGGTATCAGAGCCGGAAATAATATTTCAGCTTCAGGAGCTGAAGAATAGAGAATAGGAGGTTTAGGTTAACAGACAGGCGTTACTTACGGAACTTCCAATAGAACGATATAAGAAAATGAAATGCTGTTTCGTTCGGATATTTAATTTTTTGTTACCGCGTTTTTGCCAAATTAATTTATAAGGTATTAATTTTTAATAATTTATACATCTCTCTGATGAAAAAGTGTACCTTTGCACTCTTTTTTAATAACAAGGCATTCCATGGCACAAGAAATCAGAAACATCGCTATCATCGCCCACGTCGACCACGGTAAAACAACACTCGTCGATAAGATCCTTCACCAGACCAACCAGTTCAGGGATAACCAGTCGACCGGTGAGCTCATTCTTGACAATAATGACCTGGAGCGCGAGCGCGGTATCACTATCGTTGCTAAGAACGTTTCGGTCAACTACAAAGGAGTCAAGATCAATATCATTGATACACCGGGCCACGCCGACTTCGGTGGTGAGGTAGAACGCGTCCTGAAGATGGCTGACGGCGTACTGCTGCTCGTCGACGCCTTCGAAGGGCCGATGCCGCAGACGCGTTTTGTGACCTCCAAGGCGCTTTCACTGGGATTGAAGCCCATCGTCGTCATCAATAAGGTGGATAAGGAAAACTGTCGCCCCGACGAGATACACGAAATGATCTTCGACCTCTTTTTTGCGCTCGACGCGACAGAGGAACAACTCGACTTCCCTGTTGTGTACGGCTCCTCAAAACAAGGCTGGATGAGCTATGACTGGAAGCAGCAGACTTCCGACATCACGCCGCTTCTGGACGCGATACTCGAACACATCCCCGCAGCACCGTATAATGAGGGTACCCTGCAGATGCAGGTCACTTCTCTTGACTATTCGTCATTTGTGGGCCGTATCGCTATCGGCCGTGTAAGCCGTGGCGTTATCAAAGAAAACCAGCCTGTTACCCTTGCCAAAAGGGACGGTTCCATGGTCAAAGGCCGTGTCAAGGAGCTCCATACTTTTGAAGGCCTGGGCAGGATCAAGACCGAAGAGGTCAAAAGTGGTGATATCTGTGCTGTGGTAGGCCTGGACGGCTTTGAGATCGGAGATACCATCTGCGACTTTGACAGCCCGGAGGCGCTGCCGGGCATACAGATCGATGAGCCTACGATGAACATGCTCTTTACGATCAACAACAGTCCGTTTTTCGGAAAAGAGGGGAAATTTGTCACATCACGCCACATACGTGAGCGCCTGATCAAGGAAACAGAGAAAAATCTGGCTCTGCGGGTCCAGGATACCGAATCACCGGATGCCTTCCTGGTATACGGCCGCGGTATTCTCCACCTGTCCGTCCTGATAGAGACTATGCGCCGTGAAGGTTATGAGCTGCAGGTAGGCCAGCCGAGAGTGATCATCAAGGAGATCGATGGTATCAAACATGAGCCTGTCGAAACTCTCATCGTCGATGTTCCGGCCGAACTGGCAGGTAAGGTCATCGAGCTGGCTACCCAGAGAAAGGGTGAGCTGACGGTGATGGAGCCCAAGGGCGACCTCCAGCATCTTGAGTTCAATATCCCGTCACGGGGCATCATAGGCCTGCGTAACCAGGTACTCACCGCTACTGCCGGTGAGGCTGTGATGAACCACCGTTTCAAGGCATTTGAGCCATGGAAGGGTGATATAGCAGGAAGAAACATGGGCGTGCTGGTATCTATGGAGACAGGCCCGGCTACGCCTTATGCGCTGGATAAGCTGCAGGATCGGGGTATATTTTTCGTCGATCCGGGAGAAGATATATACGAAGGCCAGGTTCTCGGTGAGCATATCCGGGAGAATGACCTGGTCATCAATGTCGTCAAAGCAAAACAGATGACCAACTTCCGCGCCGCCGGTAAGGATGATGCAGCCAAACTGCCCCCGGCCCGCAAGTTTTCACTCGAAGAAGCGCTGGAATACATCCAGGCCGATGAATATGTGGAGATCACACCGGCCAGCCAGCGTCTCAGGAAGATCGTTCTGACAGAAAGTGAACGTCGCCGGTTGGCTAACCCGGCTTTGGCGGGGATGAAGGTATAACGGGGTATATCATTCCTGATAAAACAAAAAGGCAAAGGGTCACTTCTCTTTGCTTTTTTGTTTGCTGCCTGTATAAAAGACAGCCGGAACCGACATTTGACATTTTTTCTTAGTTTTGGCCAAAACTCTTTAAAAATGATGTTGCGTTACCTGCCTTTTATTTTTTCTCTATTTTTTATTACCGTTGAAGCCGGCGCCCAGAAAGACAAAAAGCCTGCAAAGCCTGCTGCGGAAAAGGTCACAACTAAATCTGACTCGACTTCCAAAGACAAAAAGACCAAACCTGAAGGACCCAGGCCCTATAAAGAAGTGATCGATTCTTCGGCCTTCAGCCAATGGGGACTGATGGGTGTGCACCGGGTCAAAGACAAGTGGTACTTTGAGATCGGCGATACCATGCTCCGCCAGCCAATGCTGGCAGTGACCCGGTATGCCAGAACCGCTGCAGGCGGCGGTATCTACGGCGGAGAGAAAGTCAAGGAGCAGATGCTGCATTGGGAAAAAGGTCCCGGTAATAAGATCTTTATACGCGGCACGACGATCACTGTCAACAGCCCCGACAGCTCTAAGCCCATCTTCCAGTCCGTACAGAACTCCAACAGCTATCCTATCATGGCTGCATTTGATATCAAGGCCATCAGGAAAGAGAATAACCGTGAGTCTTATGTCATCGACGTAACGGATTATTTCAACGGGGATGAGCATAGCTTTGCCCTGGGAGCCGTGCGGAAACAACTGATGAAGCTCAAAAATCTTCAGAAAGAATCTTCCTTTATCGATAAGATTTCGGCTTACCCGATCAACGTGGAAATACGCACGACCAAAACCTATGATATCGTGCCACCGGTTATTTCCAACACGCCTTCCAATACACCGGGTAACTATCTGCCTTCCGGCGCCGACGCGGGATTTGTAACTATGGAGCTCAATACTTCCCTGATCCTTCTGCCCAGGTCGCCGATGAAAAAAAGATATTTCGATAACCGTGTTGGCTACTTTGCCAATCAGCGCAGCCTCTATGGTGAGGAATCGCAGAAAGCGGATGTGGAAACATTTGTCGTGCGGTGGAGGCTCGAACCCAAAAATACAGCTGATGCAGAGCGCCAGAAAAAAGGCGAATTGATCGAGCCAGCAAAGCCTATTGTTTTTTACATTGATCCAGCCACACCTGTCAAGTGGCGGCCATACCTCATCAAGGGTATTGAAGACTGGAACGCAGCATTCGAAACAGCGGGATGGAAAAATGCGATTCAGGGCAAAAACTGGCCTGAAAATGATACGACGATGAGCCTGGAGGACGCCCGTTTCTCTGTGATCCGTTACTTTGCCGCAGATATACAGAACGCCTATGGACCGAATATCCACGATCCGCGTACAGGTGAGATCCTGGAAAGCCATATCGGATGGTACCACAATATCATGCGCCTGTTGCGCAACTGGTATCTCATCCAGGCGGGGGCGACCGATCCGCGGGCGGGCAGTATCGAGTTTGATGATGCGCTGATGGGTGAGCTGGTGAGGTTCGTAGCAGCACATGAGGTGGGGCATACGCTCGGGCTGCGGCATAATATGGGCGCCAGCTCGGCTACACCTGTCGAAAAGCTCAGAGACAGGGAATGGGTCGCTCAAAACGGTCACACATCCTCGATCATGGATTATGCCAGGTTTAACTATGTAGCGCAGCCGGAAGACGGCGTGACCGATCTCTTTCCGCGTATCGGCGACTATGACAAGTGGGCCATCAGATGGGGTTATTCTGTCATCGATGCAAAAGATGATAAGGAAGAAGCTTCCATACTCAATAATATGATCAAAGAAGCATACAAAGATCTCCGTTTGCATTTCGGTACGGAGATCAGCCAGTACGATCCGCGCTTCCAGCGTGAAGACCTGGGCGACAATGCGATGAAGGCTTCGGCCTATGGTATCAAAAACCTGCAGCGCATCCTTCCCCAACTGACCAAATGGAGCGCGCAGGAGGGTAAGAGCTATGCCGAGCTGGAAGAAATGTATGATGCGCTTATCGGTCAGTTCAGAAGGTATACGGGGCATGTCGCCAAAAATGTAGGCGGTGTATATGACAATCCCATGACGTCCGATATGGCGGGCCAACCGTTTACCCCGGTGCCGGGAGCGACGCAGAAAGAAGCGGTTGATTTCCTCAACCGTTACGTGTTTACTGCGCCCGTATGGCTTGCCGATCAAAACGTCATCAGCAAGATCCGTCCTGAAAGCGGGGTCGAGGCTATTAATTCCATCCAGGAAGGAGCGCTCAATGATGTGCTGTCGGCTGATAAGCTGATCCGCTTGCTGGAGTTTTCAGGCACTAATGCCTATTCGGTCGGGGAACTGCTCAACGACCTGGAAGCCACTATCATCGATCGCCAGGACGGTAGCGATATCTATCAGCGGAATCTTCAGAAAGTATATATATCCAGGCTGATCCACCTTCTTGAGCCAGGTACGGGAACCTCCATCGGCATCAATGTCGGTATGCCTTATGGCTCGAAGCGCCTGAATGTCAATCTCAACGAAACGGACGTTCCTTCCATCGCCAGGGGCCACCTGGAAAATCTCCGGAAAACTTTTAAATCGAGGAGTAAAAAAGGAGGCAACGATCTTGCCCGGTATCATTACCAGGATCTGCATCAGCGTATAGAAAAAGCCCTTAAAGCCGATTAGGCAGGGCATACCAGCCGGAAGCAGGGCTGATGATTTCTTATTACCGGCCGGTTTGTTGTTCGGCCTGGAAGGCTGCCTGAAGGTTACTGATGATGACATCGCAGGTTTCATCCAGGAGCCGGTATACCTCCTGAAATCCGTCATATCCTCCATACCAGGGATCCGGTACGCCACTGCTGCTTCCGGGATTGACCTCATTGAGCAGGTAGCGGACCTTGTCCCTATGTCCGTCACTTCCGGCGAGACGTATGACATCGGTATAATTGGATGAATCCATGACAAAGATGATGTCAAACTCATCGAAGTCCTTAGCCCTGAACTGCCTGGCGCGCAGCATTGAAATATCAAGATCGTTTTCCGCAGCAACGCGGATGCTGTTTCTGTGCGGCGGCTCTCCGGTGTGATAACCGGCTGTACCGGCGCTATCGACGGTGATGTCAAGACCGCTCCTGCCAGCCTTATCCCGCAGGATACCCTCAGCAAGCGGACTTCGGCAGATATTACCGAGACATACCATCAGGATCTTCATGGATCATTTTTTTTAATATTCTGAGACTATAAGTTATTCTAAGTGTGCAACAGGCCCAGGTACTGATCTTCTTTGGCTCGCATGACCGCCGCTTCTTTTTCCGTCTTATCGCCAAAGCCGCAGAGATGCACACAACCGTGGATCATGACGCGATACAGCTCATTAGAAGGTGAAACACCCGCCTGTCCGGCATTGTCGCTGACACGGTCCGTACTTATAAAAATATCGGATTCTACAGTGTCCTTGTTGTAATCGAAGGTAATGATGTCGGTGTAATAGTCATGATTGAGATGGCTTTTATTGACCTCCAGCAGGTACTCGTCATCGCAGAAAATGATGTTGACATAGCTGACCTCTTTACCGTGATCCGAAAAGATCTGCCCGGCGACCTTCCTGAAAGATGATTTAGAAAATGGGATACCGGGGGGGCTGCCTTCGCTGAAAAACCGGATCTTCGACATGGCTCGACCTATCGTATATTAAATACGAGCTCTACTTTCGAGCCGTTGTTCTTAAAGCGGATACCGTCACTAAGCGACTTCATGATCAGTACGCCACGGCCGCCTGCTTTTTCTATATTCTCGGCGCAGCAGGGATCGGGGACATTTTTCAGCTCAAATCCGCTGCCTTCATCCTCAACGCAGATAAGAAGCTGCCTGCCTGTACAACGGGATTGCAGGACCACTTCCTTTTTTTCATCGACACGATTACCATGGATGATGGCATTGTTGACGGCTTCTGTGACACTGATCAGTATCTTGGGAAACACTTCTTCGTCAAGATTATATTTTTTCTTCAATTCCATAGCAAAAGGCTCGACCTGGCTGATACTCCTGAGCCTGCTCGAAAGCTTTATGACAGTTACGGTATTCATTTGCCTGAAAGTTGATTATAATACTGCTCTACCAATCGCTTGTAGTAAGGTGTCAGGGCAGGGTATACCGGGCGGAACTCGTCGATGCCGGCTTCGCGTTTTTTGATATATTCCTGCATGGATGGCGGAATCTTGCTCTGCTGCTGGAGCGCCTGGCTGGCTTTCCTTTTTTCGTCCTGCTCCTGCTCACGTTCCGCTCTTTCTTCTTCCAGAAGGCGGACCATGATATCCTGTTGCCTTTTCAGCATTTCATTGGTCAGGCGTTTGTTGACCAGATCCTTTTCTATCTGGTCCATGGCATCGATGATGTCCTGGATCTGTTTCTTGCCCTGGCCGTTCTGCTTCATCTGCCGGTCGATATCCTGGAGCATTTTACGTACTTTGGCCTGCTGGGCAGCCATCTGGCCGAAGCCTTCGCTACCCGGCTTCTGACCTTTTTTCATTTGCTCCATTTGTTGCTTCATTCCTTCGGTAACTTTCTGCTGGCCTTCCGTGATCTTATCCATTTGAGGCATCTGACCTTTTTTGGACGGCTCTCCGTTCTTGGGGTCACCATTTCCCCCGGGTTTGCTGCAGCTTCCGGAAGAGGCCTTTGATTGTGCCTGAGCCTGCATCTGTTGCAGGACTTCGCTCAGCATGAGGGCGAGATCATTGAGATTGGTCATCGACAATTGCTGGTTATTGGCGGCCTCCGGTTTCTGGCGTTCCTCAAGATTGGTCATGCTACGATCGAGGTTGGAGTTGATCTCGCCTACTTTTTTGAGGATAAAGGATTCGATCTGCATAACGCGCTTGCTGAGTGACTGCAGGCTGTCATCGACCATTTTGAAGTCGTTTTTGATCTTCATCTGATCACGGGTCAGGCCCACATACCTCGGCGTATTGATGGCGGTAGCGTTAAACTGATTGAGGATATTCTCCTGCGTAAAGGAAAGTCCGACAATGTTTTCAAGCAGCTGACGGATAGCTTTCATATCCAGCTCGATCTGCTCCTGCTCGGATGCAGCCATGTCATTTTTCATATTCTGCGCCATCTCCTTCATCTTTTTGGCGGCGCTTTTCTGGTTTTTGGAAGCGGCTTTGTTTTCCTTTTTTTCAAGCTGCTCTTCGGACTTTTGCAGGTCCTGGTCGGTCTGCTGCTGTTGCTCTTTCTGATCATCCAGCTTTTTAGGCGCTTTCAGCTCTTTGTTTTCCTTCTGGATCTCATCCATTTTTTTCTTGACATCTTCGAAGTCTTTCTTTATCTGCTCCTGTTCTTTTTTGAGCTGCTCCTGTTCTTTTTTGCTGTTTTCGGTCTCTTCGGCCAGCTTTTCCTGCTTTTCGGCCAGCTCATTGAGCTTGTCGATCTGGTCTTCTACCTTGTTTTCAAGCTCGAGCTGCTTCATGAGCTCCATGAGACGATCGAGATTTTTGTTCTGCTGCTCGTTTTGCTGGGCCATTTTTTCGAGCTGCTTCATGGACTCTTTTTTATCCAGCTTGTCCATAAGTTCCCTGATCTTATCCATGAGCTTCTGCTCTTCCGGATCTTGCATCTCCTTGAGCATTTCATTGAGCTTGTCCTGCTTTTCTTTCATTTCAGGATCGGGCTGCTTGATCTCCTCTTCGGCCTTGCGTTTTTCTTCGAGCTTTTCCTGGGTCGCTTTCAGCTTCTCCTGGAGCTCCTTTTGCTTTTCGAGCAGCTTGTTGAGCTGCTCCTTATCCTGCCAGCTGAGGGATTTCTGTTGAAGGAGCTTCTCCTTCAGCTTGTTGATGGCGTCATTGATCTTCTTTGACTCTTTGAGCGTCTTTTCAAGCTCGCTCTGGATTTCCTTCGTTGACTGGTCGATGTTTTTTTCCATCTCCCGGACGGACGGCTTTTTGAATGACATGACCGATGTCTTGGACGATTTGGCGCCTTTGACGCCGTCGTTGTCGAACACCTCAAAATAGTAGGTCAGATCGTCGCCCGGATCCAGGTTGAGCGATTCTATGTCAAAAAGGTAGCTGTAAAAGCCTTGTTTGGCAGCGGGTTTGGGCAGGGCAACAGTCTTCGTCCTGACCTTTCCGTTTTCAGAGCGGACCTGCTGCACCATCTGCAGCCGGGTAAACCCATAATCGTCGGACACATTGCCGCTCAGGTACACCAGCTTCCGGTTGGCAGAATCGACATATTGCTCCAGGCTGATGACCGGGTATTCATCCAGGACGACGTGGATGGAGTAAGCGAGGCTGTCGCTGTGCGGAAGCGCGGAGTTGCCGATGAGTATCTTGTAGTTCTGATCCTGCAGCGCGGTTTTGAGGAAGGTAAAGCGGTTGTCACCTTCAGCCTGTGCCCTGGCAGGAGCATTTCCTTCGAAGGCCATGGTCACCTGGTCGGCCAGTCTTGTACGCACATCCCAGTATATCTTGGTGCCAAAGGGAACCACGATGTCACCGCTCCCCTCCAGGGACTCGTCCTTACGGCCTACGTAGGAAGGGAAGTCGAGCCTGAGCCTGAGATCGGTCAGGCCGGCTTTTTTTAGGACGTCAAGCTTATACGGCTTGCTTTTGAAGCCTGCGGCCTGCAGCCGGAAGTCGATGTCGTCCTGCACATTGGTAAAAGTATAAGAATAGAGGCCCTTGTCGTCCCTCATAAGTCGGTACGGGGCGTCGTTGTATATGACATCGACCTGCTCAGGCAGGGCACTGCCTTCCATCTTCACCTCGAGCACAAAGTTGTCAAACTCGGCGACTTTCAGGTCCCTGTTGATAATATTGAATGTAAAGGGCGCTTCGCGCTCAAATTCCCTGTCGTTCTGGATGAGCCTGCTGACCGGTTTTTTGATCAGGGAAGGCGCTGCGAACAGCAGGACCAGCAAGGCAAGGACAGGCGGAGCGGCATATTTGATATATTTTTTATTGGCGCTGAGGTCGACTGCGTTTTTAAACGGCACCGGCTGCAGCTCCCTGGTTTTCTGCTCGATCCCGGCTATGAGCAGGGAAGAGTCAGGATGTGCGGTTGCCTGGCTGCTGAGCTGCAGGACATTGAGGAGCTTGTCTTTGACATTGGGGAAGTGGTCGCCGATGATGGAGGCTGCCTGCTCATTGGTGATCGTATTGCCGAGCCTGAAGTAGTGGAGCGCAGGCAGGATGATCCACCGGACAAGCGTAAACAGGGATGCTCCGAGGAAAGAATAGAAGAGCAGCTTCCGGACTGTGGTCCCGAAGTAAAAATAGTTTTCCAGAAGGGCTATGACTATCAGATATAAGGTGACAAAGCCCACTAAGTATAAAAAGCCCCGTATCATCCTGTTGAGATAGTACTTCCGGATAAACTGGTCGAGCTTTTGAATCAAAAGGTTGTAATGCGTTCCTTCTTTCATGATCTTATTCCCTGAATTTGCAACCCTTTTTCCTGATGGATCGTTTCCGGGTTGTAGTAAATTATAACGATGCAAACCGTTGTTCTGTTTTGGCTTTTATCTGTTGGCCATCTTTTTGCGTGTCTGTTTATCGAAAAGCTGTGATTTCCCCTTGGTAAACTTGCCGTTCTTCTTCGGCTTGGATACGGCCTGCTCATTCATCGGGCAACCGGATTTCCTGCTGCATGATGATATGCCGGAAGCGAGCGCCAGTAAGGAGATCATCAAAAAAAAGTAAACAAAAAATCTTTTCATATATAAAGTCGTATAGCTTCAAAGATACATTTTTCAACCGAATGGTCCGGATTAAACGATAAAGAATGGTAATTAGTTCATAATCAGTTCTGTTTAAAGCTTTTTTTAACAATTGGACAGCCGGTCCGGCCCCTGGTATGATGTATGCAAAATCCGTTCCCAAAATATACCATCTTTCCTGTGCAGGATATTTTCTTATAATAGGGAAAGGCTTAATTATTTATATTTTAATTAATGTGTAAATATTTGTTAATCAATTATAAAATAGTTTCAATAAATTTATAATTCCATTTTCGGACTGTTTTTCAGCTGTTTATGAAAAAAATAGTGAAATTTTTTTCAGGGAAAGCTATCCCGGTATCGGAATAAAGTATACCTTTGCGCCTCATTATTCAATAACATTTTAAATACAAGTCGTGAATACACTAAGTTATAAGACGGTTTCCGCTAAGAAAGAGACTGTTGAAAAGAAATGGTACGTGATCGATGCGGAGAATGAGGTTGTTGGTCGTCTTTGTAGCAAGATCGCTCATGTTCTGAGAGGTAAGCATCGCCCTGACTATACTCCGCACGTCGACTGCGGCGATTTTGTGATCGTGATCAATGCCGATAAGGTTCGGTTTACCGGTTCAAAATGGCAGCAAAAAGAATACGTGAGCTATTCGCTCTACCCGGGAGGGCAGAAAAGAGTCAAAGCTCAGAACCTTCATGAAAACAAGCCTACCAAGGTTATCGAAGCCGCTGTCAAAGGCATGCTTCCTAAGAACAAGCTGGGCAATGCCATGATCAAAAAATTATTTGTCTATGCAGATGACAGCCACAAGCACGCTGCACAGAAACCTGAAACATTTAAATTCTAAGTAAATGGAAATCATAAACGCAATCGGTAGAAGAAAATCTTCTGTAGCGAGAATCTACCTCTCCAAGGGAGAAGGCAAGATCACCGTCAACGGCAAGGATTACAAAGAATATTTCCCCCAGTCACACATCCAGCTCAAAGTGGCGGAGCCCACAGGCACCGTAGAGGCCAACGGAATATACAACATCAAGGTCAATGTATATGGTGGCGGGATCAAGGGCCAGGCTGAAGCGATCAGAATGGCTATCTCACGCGCATTGGTCAAGATCGACGAAGAATTTAAAAAACCGTTGAAATCCAAAAAGCTCCTGTCGCGCGACCCGAGAGAGGTGGAACGTAAAAAATACGGTAAGCCCAAGGCCAGAAAGAGCTTCCAGTTCAGCAAGCGTTGATCCGGATTTTTATCAAAAATATTATACAACACATTATCGTATAAAATTAATTCAATGGAAAAACCATCATATAAAGAATTATTGGATGCCGGAGTACATTTCGGACACCTCAAAAGAAAGTGGAACCCCAAGATGTACCCTTACATTTTTATGGAGCGTAAAGGTATCCACATCATCGACCTCAACAGGACCTCAGAATGCCTGGAGACTGCCGCTGCTGCGATGAAGCAGATGGCCAAGTCGGGCAAGAAGATCCTCTTCGTGGCTACTAAAAAGCAGGCAAGGGATATCGTGGCAGATGCCGCTAAAAGCGTCAATATGCCTTATGTCACCGACCGTTGGCTGGGTGGCATGATGACCAACTTTACAACGATCCGCCGTTCGGTCAAGAAAATGCACAACATCGAGCGTATGCTGGGTGACACCACCCTGACCAGCGTTACCAAAAAGGAACGACTGCTCATGGGCCGTGAAAAAACCAAAATGGAACGCGTATTCGGCGGTATCGCCAACCTGAACCGCCTCCCGTCAGCAGTATTTGTCGTGGATATCGGACATGAGCACATCGCGATCTCCGAAGCGCACAAGCTGGGCATGAAGACCTTTGCCATGGTAGATACCAATGGCGACCCCAACGAGGTGGACTACCCGATCCCAAGCAACGACGACGCTTCCAAGTCTATCGAACTGATCGTCAACTACATGACCGGCGCTATTAAAGACGGCCTGGAAGAAAGAAAATCCATGAAACAGGAAAACGAGGGTGACGAAGAAGAAGCATAAGCCTTCCCCTTTTTCCTAATTTAACCTATTTAAAATCAATCTAATAAAATGAGTGTAGAAATATCAGCTAGCGCGGTAAAACAACTCCGTGACATCACAGGCGCAGGTATGATGGACTGTAAGGCAGCCCTCATCGAGGCCAACGGCGACTTCGACGGCGCGATCGAGGTGCTTCGCAAAAAAGGTCAGAAGCTTTCGTTGAAAAGAGCCGACCGTGAGGCTAAAGAAGGCGTGGTCATCGCGCAGGTCTCTGCTGATGGCAAAAAAGGAATCGTCGTCAAGCTTAGCTCCGAAACCGACTTCGTTGCTAAAAATGAAGATTTCATCGCACTGGCCAAAAAATTTGCGGATATCGCCCTCAGCAACTTCCCGGCTACCAAAGAAGAGCTGCTTGCCCTTCCTTTTGAAGGTATCACTGTAGGTGAAAAAGTGACCGAACAGGTCGGTGTCATCGGTGAAAAGATCGAGCTGGCCGACTATGAGCGCCTGGAAGCTGAGCAGGTAGTGGCTTATATCCACAGCGGTTACCGTGCAGGCGTGATCGTAGGCCTTAACAAGGCGTCCGATGCAGCGGCGGCGGCAGGCAAGGATGTGGCTATGCAGGTAGCGGCTATGAAGCCGGTAGCGGTCGATAAGGACGGCGTCAATGCCGATATCATCGCCAAGGAGATCGAGATCGGCAAAGAAGTCGCCCGCGCTGAAGGCAAGCCTGAAGAAATGCTGGAAAAGATCGCTCTTGGTAAGCTGAACAAGTTCTACCAGGAAAATACCCTGCTCAACCAGTCGTTTGTCAAAGGCGACGGCAAGCAGTCGGTGCGCGATTATCTCGCCTCCATCGATAAGGATCTGACCGTGACGGGCTTCAAACACGTTGCCCTCGGTTAAAAAAATTAAAAGCGAATGATTTATCATTCGCTTTTTTTTTGTCCCTTTGCAGCGCGGTTCCAGACAGCCGCTTCTAAAATTCAAAACACAAAAGAATGGAGCTCCTATACAAAAGAGTCTTACTCAAGCTTAGCGGCGAATCACTCATGGGCTCGCAGAGCTTTGGCATCGAGTCCGAACGCCTGTCACACTACGCCATGGAGATCCGTTCGGCCGTAGATCTCGGTGTGGAAGTAGCCGTTGTCATCGGTGGAGGAAACATCTTCCGCGGCCTTCAGGCCCAGTCATCGGGCATCGAACGGGTGACCGGCGACTATATGGGTATGCTGGCGACCGTGATCAACGGTATGGCGCTCCAGAGCATGCTGGAGACCAAAGGCATGTTTACACGGCTCGTATCCGCCCTGGAGATCAGCGAGGTCGCTGAGCCTTACATCCGGCGCCGGGCCACAAGACACCTTGAAAAAGGAAGAGTGGTCATATTTTCCGCCGGTACGGGAAGCCCTTACTTTACTACAGACTCGGCAGCAGCGCTCCGTGCCAACGAGATCAATGCCGATGTCATACTCAAAGGGACACGTGTCGACGGCATCTTTACCGCCGATCCTGAAAAAGACCCCACAGCAACCAAATATTCCGATATCACCTTTGACGAGGTCATCAGTAAAAACCTCAATGTGATGGATATGACGGCCTTTACCCTGTGCCGTGAGAACAATCTTCCCATCGTCGTATTCGACATCAACACGCCGGGCAACCTGGCCAGGCTGCTCAGGGGAGAAAAGCTGGGAACACTTGTTTCGAACAAATAATAATAGCCTTATAAATTTCCCGGTATTTTGTCACCTCAATCTTTAAGGGCTATCCATACCGGGATCGGCTGAATAATGGGCATGCTTAACATTGGTAATGCCCTGAAAGCCAATAGCCGGAACAAACTTTTTTGTTTGTAAATTTTTTTACTGCTATTTAAGATTATTTTCTTAATCTTGCATCCGCGATTGAAGGCCCAAGTGGCGAAATTGGTAGACGCACTGTGTTCAGGTCGCAGCGTTCGCAAGGACGTGCTGGTTCGAGTCCAGTCTTGGGCACCTCAGAACAGACGCCGGAGTACAGCTCCGGCGTTTTTATTTCAGGCCGGCAGAAGCTGATCCTGCTTTTCTGATCCGGCTGCATTATTTCCCGTTCCGGTTAATTTTTGGTTAAAAAAGATGGTTGAGCCGTTGTTTTTTCTATTTTTATCTGTTGTATGAGTACAACCATTGATTCATAAAACAAGCGGCCCCATGACCAATCTTACTACCAAAGGTGTCAATATCGACGTAAAGGTCGATTACCATACGACATCCAACTATGAAGGAAGACCAGGATTTGTCTTTGTCTATCACATCATAGTGAGCAATCACAACAACTTCCCGGTTCAGCTACTCAGGCGGCGTTGGCGGATCTTTGACAGCGACGGCGTCGTGCGCTACGTAGAGGGCGACGGCGTGGTGGGTCTTCAGCCTGTGATCGAGCCGCACCAGAGCTTTGAATACTCCAGTTTCTGCAACCTGAGCACAGAGCTCGGCATGATGTCAGGTGTGTATATCCTTGAAAACCTCCGGGAAAATATATTGTTTGAAGTGGAGATCCCCGGCTTCGAGCTGGCTACACCTGCTATCATGAATTAAAGCTTTTACAGGAGGCTGCCGGATTTATTTACTCTTCCAGGTAGGTCTCCGCTTCGGGTACCGCTCTCATCAGCTCTTTTCCTGTATTCTGACTCATGGCCCATCGTTCCAGCCACGATATGCCCCAGTCGCCGTACCTGGTGACAGGCTGCGAATAGGCATCGTTGGTGAGCGCCTGCTCCAGTGTAACAAAGGCATACGATCTTTCGCGGAAAAGCGTGTACAGAGCCCCCAGGTAGTCGGCGTTGAGCCTGTTCATATGGATGAGGAATACCTGGCTGATCTGCCTGTGGAAGAGCATTTCCGAGAGCTTCTCCGAATAATCGATCCGGTCGGCGGTCAGCCTGAGGTAGGCCGAGCCTATCCGGCGCATTTCGGCCGTATCTTTTTCAGCGAGGGCTTTTTCGTACAGTTCGGCAAAGATATAATCACTGTTGTCGATGGTCACCGGCGCTTCGATGTAGGCGTGAAGCCGGAGAAATTGGTGCATGGTGTCGGCTTCTTCTTTCGTTTTGCCGATGTTGAGAAAGGGAAAGCGAAAATACCTGTACGGCATATCATACCTGCGGGACAGTGGCCTGGCGATCTTTTCACCGTTGAGGATGTCGAGGGCAAAGGTATCAAAATCCGTCCGGTGGTAGTTGAGATGCCGGAAGGTATGGTTGGCCAGCTCCAGGCGGTTTTGAAGCCAGTATTCCAGGAGCTTTACGGCCGCGGGATCAATGCTGCCTTCTCTGATCAGCTTTTTCTCATTGACGAAGCCCACCGCAGGTATCTTACGCACAGTGAGGAAATCCACAATGTCGCTCGTAAGAGTCTCCGCCCCGACGCCGGACCTCTGACCGTCATAGATCACTACCGGCAGGTCGTCGATGGTGAGACATACTTTCTTTTCCTGGCCGGATACGGATCGGCAGACGGTAATAAATAAAATGAAGATGAGAAAGGCTTCTTTCATGCTTTGCAGGCCGTTTCGATGGATGTAAGCCCAAATGTAGCGTAAAATTATTATCCCTGTTATGCCCGGGCCGGGTGAAGGGTATTGGCAGGAGACCGGAGTGCCGGCCCGGCGCAGATCCCCGCTTCTTCAGCCTTGGCTTATTTTTCGTAACGGTACGACAGGATCTGCGTCACGACAGCCAGTATTGCAGTTGTGACCGTCAGAACCATGTGGTGATGCGTCCGGTACAAAAAACAAGAAGAGGCCAGCAGCAGGAAGCCCCTGAGCAGGCCCAGACCCGGCATGGAGAGCCGGCGGCCAGACTTAGGGGCAGCATATACAGCCCACACCGCTATGAGCATCCCCGTAAGCAGGATAGCCCATACACAGCGCCACACGACCGTCTCACCCAGGCTGTAGCCAAAAGCGAAAAAGGCATATAACATGATCATCTCGAGGATGAAGAGCACGGCCTGGTTGAGCACTTTTATCATAGTGTTGTGTGTTTTGAGCATCAGTTGCTACTGCCGGTATCCTGGGTCTTACGGGCTAAAATATCTTTAGCCGGCCGTATCCTCCTGTGCGGCCTTGTCCCCGTCCTTGGGACAGGCTGAGACCTGACATATTGAACAGGTCCTTGAGCGGAGGTATGGTCTTCATCGTGCCTGCTATAAAATTGGCCCTGTTATCGCCCGATATCTATGGCAGACCTCCTGCGAGCAAGCCGCATTAGTTCCTGATAAACCGGCCGGTATAACGGGTAGCGCCATCTGTGATCTCAACAAAATAGGCGCCCGGAACAAGTCTTTCCGTATCGATCACACAGCCTGGTCCCGCTTTGGCTCCTACCGCCACAGGTCTGCCCGATGCGTCTCTTACGGCTATACGGTAGCCGGCGGATAAGTTCTCGGGAAGAGATACCGTGACACAGGCGGAAGCCGGGTTGGGGAAGATATCCAGCGAAGCTGCCGTTTGCCGGATGCTGCCTGCCGTATTTTTATACCCGAAACGGAGGGTCTGTTCCCACCTCGTTTCAGGAGAAATGAAGAATTCTTTAAATTCGGTGAGGCGTCCCTCCTCGTCGATGGTGTAGAAATAATTCCAAAAACGATCCTGTCCTGCAAAGCTGCTGAGTATCAAAGAGATCCTTCCGTGCTCGTTGTAGGATATCCCATCAGACCTGTATAAGATACCGTTACTGATGTAATAATAGTAATCCACCTTGTCGTCGTCATCGAAGTCGTAGAGCACCAGGGTTGTATCCTGTCCGGCAGTCAGGGTAATAAGCAGCGAAGCGCCGTTGTCGTCATACTTCGCGTCCTCGATCAGATCAGCGGGATTCCAGCTTTGATCGAGCTGGAATTTTTCATAGCTGACCGGGCTGTTGAGCGTATAATCCAGGTAGTCTTTTTGCGAAAGGAAGACCTGGTCAACTGTTGTATAATCTAAATTCCATGAATTCTCTATATCAGGGAAGAGAAAATCTACCTTGTTCCTGAAAAATTTTGCAGACTTATACAGGAGATATTCGTTGGGATCCTGTCCTGTTTCATCTATGAAACTTTCCCGCCGGATGTAGCTGACGATGGAATCATTGCTGTATGTAATGCTGTTGAGGTTGTACCATTCGGTCCATTCGCCACCGGAGCTGTTAGGTACAAAGCTCAGGAGACGGTAACCAGTGATCCTGTCCTGGCCATCGTACACAATATCGCAGCTGTCCGCATAGGAGATCTCACCTTCCGTATCCGTTTCCATGACCGAGACCAGAGCGCCCCTGGAATTGAAAATATTGCGGGTGGTCCCGGTTAGAATGAGCTGCCCGTTGATATCGGCATATATCTCGGCATGGGAGAACCGGGTCTCATCACCATTATAGAAATAGCGGATGGTCATATCGCCATCCGTTTCGCTAAGGCCGAGGTTTTCGCTTACCCTGCCGAGGTCATCATACGTCGGGATCATGGTAAACAATAACTGCGGCTGTGAAGACTGGTTGCCGTAATAAAAGAACATCGTGTCGAAGCGCATGGTAAAGTCTCTCTGACCTGACAGCTGCCTTTCATTGACGGAGTTGACAAGGCGATGGATCTGCCGGTGAGATAATGGCTTCTTTGGAGATTGGGCCTGAAGTCCGCATACGGTTAACAAAAGTGCCGTGGCAAATAGAATTCTTTTCATAATAAACTGTTTTTTGTTCGTGTTTAATTTAATTGATCTTGATGGTGGTTTGAATAATTTTCTTTGTTTATAACGATTGAAAAACAGAAATGTAGTTCTGCTGAATTTTTCTGCACAGGCTATTTTTCGTAATAATATGAAAGTACCTGTATCAGAGGCCAATACCGCTGTAGTGACCGTCAACGCCATGTTATATGGTATAGCCAATGCAAAAGGCCGTCAGATGGAGCGCTTTTATCATAGCTGCTATCCGTGTGTTAACCGGCAGGGCTGTATAATGGCTTTAGCCGGCTATGTCTTCGCCTGCTGAGTCCTCCTGCCTGGTCTTATCCTCACCCTTCAGGTAGGAAGGCAGGTTGAGCCCGGCCATGTTGAAGAGATCATTGAGCGGGGGAACGGTCTTCATCATGCCTGATACAAAATTGGCCGTCGTGCCATTGCCGGTCTCATTATTGCCGGAATCCCATACCGTTATCTTATCGATCTTGATATTTTTGACAGCTTCGACCTGGGTCCTTACCAGCTCAGGGAGCTTTTCGATGAGCAGGAGCTGGAAGGCCTTGGTAGGATCGCCACCCGCGGCGGAGACCACTTCCCGGTATCCTTCAGCCTGCTTGGTGAGGATCTCGTAGAGACCCTTGGCCTCGGCTTCCATCCTGGCATATATGGCGTCGGCCTCACCGCGGGCATTCTCCCGGATCCTTTCGGCTTCGGCCTGTGCTTCTATGATGGCCCTCTGCTTCGATATCTCCGCCGGTATGACGATGTTGGCTATCTGCGTGGAGCGTTCCCGCTCCGATCGTGCCAGCTCGGCCTTCTGCTCGGCAAGATAGGCTTCTTCCATCGCATGCGCCTGCTGTACCTTTTCGGCAGTGATGGCCTTACGCAGCGATTCGGCTTCCTTCTCCCTGCGGAGCGCCTCCGAGTTGGCTATGGATATCTTGGCTTCGTTTTCACCGGTGATGGCTATGGCATTGGCTTCGGAGATCTTGATACGGGTGTCCCGCTCAGCTTCGGCCTTGCCGATCGACTCATCCTTGAAAGCGGAGGCGATGCTGATCTCCTTGTCCTTCTGGGTGATGGCTATCTTAACGTCGCGATCCCTGTGGGTCTCGGCGATCTGGGTATCTTTCTCCCTGTCGGCCAGCGCCTTACCGGTTTCCCCTATTTTTTCCTGCTCGGCCACGCTGATCTTGGCTTCATTGATGGCTTTGGCGGCGGCTTCCTTTCCGAGGGCTTCGATGTAGCCGGATTCGTCCTTGATGTCGGTTACGTTGACGTTGATGAGCTTGAGGCCTATCTTTTTCAGCTCACTGTCGACGTTTTTGGAGATGTTGTCGAGAAACTTGTCGCGGTCGGAGTTGATCTCCTCGATGGTCATGGTCGCGATGACGAGGCGCAGCTGGCCGAACAGGATGTCCTTGGCGAGCTCCTGGATCTGCTCGGGGCTCAGGCCGAGCAGGCGCTCTGCGGCCGTGTTCATATTGTCGTGCTCGGTTGAGATAGCTATGGTAAAGCGGCAGGGCACGTCGACCCGGATGTTCTGGCGGCTGAGGGCATTGGTCAGGTTGGCCTCGATGGAGAGCGGCTTGAGGTCCAGGAAGGCGTAGTCCTGGATGACAGGCCAGATAAACGCTCCCCCGCCGTGGATACACCTGGCGGATGTGCCGCCCGTACGCCCGTATATGACGAGGATCTTGTCGGAAGGGCAGCGCTTATAACGGGATATAAGCGCGGTGATCGTGGCAAATGTTACAATGGCTGCTACTACAATAATTATGATTGGCATCATGGGTTGTGATTATTTTATCGGTTCTACTATTAATATATCTTCGTTTTCAATCCTGACCACCCGGACGGCCGTGTGTGACGCGATCCGGTCGCCTTCCGTCATGGCGTCGAGCTCATGCAGGGCGCCACTGGTACTGACGGTTACCTTGCCCTTGCCCGATTTGCGTTCCGGGATGGGCGTATAGGCTTCGCCGGTTTTGTGGAGCGTATCGGCGATCCTGAATGAGTTGTCCTCGGCCAGCCTCTGCAGCTGCCGGATGATGACAAAGAACAGGTAGATAAACAGGATGCCGACAGTGACTGATACCATGACGAGGATGAGCCCGTTGCCGATGACGGTATAAAACGAAATGCCGGTCCAGCTGAAGCCCAGGAGAAAATTGACCAGGTTGCGGAATGAAAAAAGCTGGAATGCTCCACCGGCTTCTTCCAGGTCGCCGTCGAAGTCAGCCTCTATGCCGTCGGATGCGTCGGAACCCGTAAAGGTCATGATAAACTGGATAAGAAAGATGACACTCACCGGGATGGCGATATACCAGAATGTTTTGAGTAACGGATCCAGGTTTTCCAATAATTCCATGGTGTCAGGGTTCTGTTTAATATGAATTATAAGAGGCTGCAGACCACTACCAGTCGACCACGGTCCGCAAAGTCCGAAGATACATAACGGGAAGCATAAAGGCAAACCCGTCACGTAATTTCCTTTACAGAAGCCGCTTTTTTAAAATATATTTAATAATCAGGCATAAATCCGGATCGGATGTCGACACTTTTTGGCATTTTCATCTCTCATCACCTCCCATTATAACAAAAGTTATAATCGCCGGATGATATTCATACCCGATCTTTATCACAGAAACTATTCCAACGCCGTTCTGATCACTGTGGAACGATACGGGACTAACACAACTACCTCCTCCCCATGCCGGTTGGTGCTTGCCAGCCCAGGAACACCTTCCATTTCTATGGCTGCTACTTCGACCGGTAGCAGCCTTGTTTTTTTTGACCGGATTGTTGTTGCATGTATATTCAAGCTGCGATATGTTTACTGCAATATTTATGATGCAAATTGGAAATTTGCGGACGCGGCGACGTAGGTGAAACCTACGCCGGGCGGTTTTTCAGGAATATATTTCCGGCTTGGAAATCGTTCAATATGATTGTTGCGTGCAGGCTTTATTTATGTTCAAAATCTTAATAACCATCACCTGATCACCACAAGCTTTTCTTTATAGATCCGTTCCTTACTATCCTTTACCATCACCATATATAAGCCCGGAGTCAGATCGCCGGTATATACCCGGTGATCTGCTCCTGTGATTCTTTTAACATGCACGCCCCATGTGTTTATGATATCGATGGATTTTATCCTGACCTCATCTATACCTTCTATGATACAAATATCCCGTGCAGGATTAGGCATAATTTTAATCCCGCCGGAGCGGATCCCCGGCCGGCTGTTTATTGTAAAATCCCCGGTCTTCTCCACGGTACATCCGTTTGCGTCTTTTACCGTAACCGTATAGGTGCCGTTTGCACCGGGAATAATATGATCTCCTGCCGTGCCATTGCTCCACAGGTATGTATATGGCGGCACACCGCCTGTTACGTTCGCTTTTAAAGTATCCTGCATGGCCGTTAAAGTGACATTTACAGGCTCATTTGACGCCAATGTAAAAGTGGAAACCGCCTGGCAGCCGTTGGCATCCTGTACGGTAACGGAATGGTCTCCCGCACAGAGATCATTGGCCGTATCTGTCAATGATCCGTTGCTCCACAGGTATGTATAAGGCCGGGCGCCACCGTCCACTATGATCGCGGCAGAGCCGTTGCAATCTCCATAACAGAGCGGGCCCGTACTTATTATATCCGTACCTATAGGAGGGCAGCCAAACGGATTGATCGTAACTGACGTTGTATTGGAGCAGCCTTCGGCAGAAGTGACGGTCACCTCGTAAGTGCCCGGGGCAAGGTCATCCTGCGTCGGGTCAGTGCCTCCGTTACTCCACTCGTAAGTATATCCTGTGCCTCCGGAGACATCGACTGTCGCCGATCCGTCGTTACACCCGTCACAGGTTTCATCGGTCGCGGATGCAACGAGCGATAAGCCCGCAGAACTATTGACCACTATATTCAATGAGGTATCGCAGCCATCAGACGTTGTGACCGTGACAGAATAGGTTCCCGGTGAAAGGTTATTGAGGGTCTGGGTGTCCGCTCCGTTGGCCCATTGGTAAGTGTACCCGTTGCCACCGGCAGGATCGATCGTGACAGAGCCATTATCCAGGCCGCAGGTAGTATGGGTAATATCGGCGCCCGCCGAAATACCCGATGATGAGGCTACTTCCACAAAAGAAGTCGCGACACAACCGTCAAAGGACGTCACCGTGACAGAATAGGTCCCGGCAGACAGATTTCCTATGGACTGTGTATTTCCGCCATTGCTCCAGCTGTATTGAAACGGCGGAATCCCTCCGACCGGGGCTGAGCTTGCCGATCCGTTGTCAAGGTCACATGTTGTACCCTGGGAGCTTGTTTCCACTCCCGACAAGCTGCAGCATTGAACCGATAGTGTATAAGAGCCGAAAGGCTGCAGGTCATAATAACCCTGGTCTACATAAAAAGGGTCCACGGCAAAATAATACGTCACACCCGACAGATAATAATTACTGATCGTTTCCTGAGAGCTAAGCCGGTTAGCGCTCCTTCTTACGCTTACATTTGAATGGCACGATTCCAGCTCAAACAGGTCCGGGTCAAAATTTTCTGTTGTACCGGTCAGTGTGATCGTATAATACCCGGAACTTTCCGGACTGAACCTATATACCTTAGCCTGTGACGGATAGAACGGGTGAAAGACAAAATCATCATCGTTGTACGGCGTACAGTTGGCGTAGCTGCTGCCATAATAGACCACCTTACCCCCGTGATCCGCTTCAGTAATGCTTCCGGATACCATGTCGTCGCAACCGATCGCCGGAACATTACAAGGAACATCTTCCTGTACCAGGTCGTCAAACCTCAGATAATAATAATCATCCGCATTCCCTTCTATTACAACATAATAGGTCTTATCCGACAATAAATCGTTGTAGAGATTCAGGCCCTGAGCTTTTGTATAGACACCGCCTTCATCATTGATGTAGCCGAAAGACATGGCTATTGCCAGATCACACTTATCTTCATATGCTATTATCCTGAAAGGTTTGTCTGATCCTTTCTGGATAGCGGATATCTGAACACCGTACTTTTTATTTCCAAAGACGGAAGGAATGGTAACCTTATAGATCTTTTCCGGGCCTGCCATACCGGATTCGACACACCCGTTACCGAAATCATGCTCATCGAAGTTGCTGCTAGTCCCGATCACAGAGCTTCCATAGCCTTTGATCACATACGGAATGCTGCTGTAATTGAGAGCCGTTGCATCAAAAGCGCACGCGCAGCTTACTGAAATGTCAAATACGCCGGCGCCCTCATCTCCCAGGCCGTCTACATTGATATAATAGGTTTGCCCGGCAAACAAGTATACGGTAACAGACTCATCCGACCCGGCAGAATTTGTTCCGGCGAACTCGTAAAAATTACCTCCCGTGTTATCATAACAGTCATTCATAATAAACAGGTCCGGGTTAAAATTCGGATTATTGTTCGTGTTATGAACATTGAAAGTGTACTCACCTTCCACCGGCGCTATAAAATAATACTTCTTTTCAAGGGTATAGTAGGGAAAGGCTGAAATAACGCCCGGATTTCCACAGGTCCAGTTCGTATTGACTGATCCCTGATAGATCAGCTCATTGGGCGATGAGGTAAAAACCAGCTGCTGATTGGTCAGGGTATTGCCACACACCAGCCCGGTCCTATCCAGGTTGCAGCTTTGTGAGCTATAATTCCTGATGTCGAGGTTAAAAGTGATGTCAAAGTCATTATTCGAGCCACACAGGTCTATTACGACATAGATAGTGCTGTTCGGGCTCACCGGAAACTGGCTTCCGGCGATACCATAGTCCTGGACTATATGCACCGGCATATTGAAACACGAATTTTCATACACAACGATGCTTATATTATTGGCAGCGGAGGCGACGACCTCCAGGTAGCCGTCAGCGCCGGAAAAATCAGGAATAGTTACCTCGTATATTTTTTCAGACCCGCAGGAATAATATTCGCAGGTATTTGCTCCTTCTATGGTTTGCCACACATTGTAGTAATTACCGCTACCGTTATTCCCGGCTTTTTTTACCGTCGACATCCCTGTGGCGTCAAATCCGCTGATAAGCTCCGTCGGGAAGTTACAACCGCCAGCCGTCCCGCATCCCGCAGAATTAAGCAGCTCTGAGCGGGGCCACACCTGCATCGTGGCTTGCATCCTGTCGATCTGGTCAGGCGTAAAGCGCTCCAGGCTTGACGGTGTGTTACAATAGCTCATATAATTGTACCGGCTGTTGTCCCAGTCGCCCGCATTTGTACATGGATTGGATGGTCCGCAATCGCCTGACTTATGCGGTGGCGTATCACATATAAAATCACCCTGTGTCAGGCAGTTGCTGTTAGGAGGACATATCGTTCCTCCTCCATCGCCATCGAAGGTATGAGCCAGGTTCAGACCATGACCCAGCTCATGCGCCACCCCGTTCCAGCCATATATCATACCTGACGCGTATACCACACATCCGTCATATGGTCCGCCATTGGGATAGTACGCGTAGCCGCCGACACCTCCGCCATTGGGATTATCGCCACAGATCTTATGGACTGCCCAAATGTTATAATACTCCAATGTGGGCCACCGGCTCAGATCTTTGATCCCGTGTTCACTGGCGCCACAGCTCCCGGAGTAAGTGATCCCCTCGCTCGCGTATTTAGGTATGACGGAGCCGTTTACCCTGTTGATGCCTGTTGTGGGATTTCCATTGGGGTCTGTAGTAGCGAGACAAAAGCTGATCCCCGTGTTCTGTCCGCTGCCGATGGCGTTCGAAAACCGGTCATTGAGACCTTGGATCGCGGAAAATATCTGCGCGTCAGATATGTTGCTGCCGGTCCCTATGGGCTCACCCAGGTGTATGATGTGCACTACCACAGGTATCGTTATCTCCTGCCGTGCCATCCTCCTGGATCGCGTTTCTCTGATGATCGAATCGACCTCAGTCTTTTGTTTGGTATAGGAATGCCGGTATGCATCGTCAGTGCTCAATAAAAACCGGTGATGCTCATCGGTACCGCAATTTAAAAATGTGCCCGTCTCTCCGGACTGGGCAGAGGCCGGCTTATAAGCCAGGCATGTCAAAAGGATAATAATGATGCTTGCAGATAATCTCATATTAGATTCCGGTATTTAACGGGGCAGGTAAATATAGACAATATTTTTACGTTTCGTCATCCGGAATTTCCGGATATGTTTGTCATGCCTGCATATGTTGGATATGGTTGTGCAAATTGGAAATTTGCGGACGCAGCGACGTAGGTGGAACCTACGCCGAGCGGTGGCAGTTCGTGTGATGGGAAACTTTCAGTTTGTGATATTAGGTATGATGTGCAAATTAAAAATTTGCGGACACAACGACGTAGGTGAAACCTACGCCGAGCGGTGGCGGTTTTTCAGGAATATATTTTTTGGAGGATCAATAAGTGTGGCTGTTGAGGGTAAGTTACATTTGTGTTTGTGTGATGCAGGTTTACGTTTGTAATGTTATGTATGGTTGTGCAAATTGGAAATTTGCGGGCACAGCGACGTAGGTGGAACCTACGCCGAGCAGTTTTTTATGAAATATATTTTTGGATTGAGAATCAGTAAGTGTGGCTGTTGAGTGAAAGATACATTAGTGTTCGTGTGATGGGAGGCTTACGGCTTGCAATGTTATATATGGTTGTGCAAATTAAAAATTTGCAGACGCAGCGACGTAGGTGAAACCTACGCCGAGCGGAGCAGCGGAGCGGATAGAAATCAACAATAAGTACGGCAGCTGAGCGTAGGCTTTGCCTACGTTCGTATGACGGCAAACCTCCGGTTTGCAATATCAGATCATAAATTGCAGCGCCTGCGCGAAATGCACAAGCCGGCCGGCATAAATTTGAATATATAAATATTTAGATTTATTTTTGAATTTCAAATCAACCCGCTATGACGACAGGATACCAGATCTATAACCAGCACCATACGTATTTTCTAACACTTCAGGTCATTGACTGGGTCGATGTATTTACACGAAAGATCTACCGTGATATTATCCTGGAAAGCCTGACCTATTGCCGCGTGCATAAAGGCCTCAGGATCTTTGCATATGTCATTATGACCAACCATATCCATGTTATTGTGGAGTCGGAGACCAACAGGCTGTCAGACATTCTGCGGGACTTCAAAAGCTTTACTTCGAAAAAGATCCTTAAAACCATCGCCGAAGGCAATGAAAGCAGGAAAGACTGGATGCTGAAAAGATTCGAATTTGCAGCCAGGTCGAATAAAAGATGCAGCGATATGCAGTTCTGGACGCATGAAAATCATGCAATCGAAATTTATTCTGATCAGTTTTTGAGTCAGAAAATGGCATATATTCACAACAATCCTGTCCGCGCAGGTTTTGTCGAAAATCCTGGTGACTGGCTGTATAGCAGCCAGTCGAACTACACCGGCCGGCCGGCGCTGATCGATATCGATATCCTGGATGTCAGCTGATGCCTATGCTCAATTATTTGCAAACTTTCAGTTTGCGATGTTGGATATGATGGTGCAAATTAAAAATTTGCAGACACAGCGACGTAGGTGAAACCTACGCCGAGCGGTGGAGCATGCAGACGTAGCGACACAAGCATAGCTTATGTCGAACAGTGCCAAACCTGCGCCGGATCGTGTTTTGAAAAGATAAAGATCAATAAATACGGCAGCTGAGCATAGGCTTTGCCTATGTTCGTGTGACGGTAAACTTTCAGTTTGCGATGTTAGATATGATGGTTCAAATTAAAAATTTGCAGACACAACGACGTAGGTGAAACCTACGCCGAGCGGAGCGGATAGAAATCAACAATAAGTACGGAAGTTGAGCATGGGCTTTGCCTATGCTCGTGTGATAGCAAACCTCCGGTTTGCAAAAGCTTTCTCTTGCCGTGTACCTTGTAATAACCGGAAAGGGCGAGTTACAAACCCGTACCAACAAGGATAAAGAAGATTATTTTCAGGAGTGATCTTCTGTGGATCCCGGGCCTTCATTATTATCTTTATTAGGATCGATGAAAATGAAGGCTATTATAAATAGAAGAATTATTATGGCCGCTGATTGTATAAAGCTTATTACATCCAGGCTATATAATAGAGGCGTGGCAAAGAATAGCAGTATAAAAGACAGCTCTTTAATCGTTAGCTTCTTTTCATTTTCTATAGCTGATCTTTCGAAAAGATTCAGTACTATCATTAAAATGATATTTACTATAAAGTACAGTGACAGGCAGAATATTGCCCTGCCGGTAGTGGATTTGAAATCTATAAAGCCAAAATCCCAGACTATATAGGTAAAAAAGAAAATGTTGACAGTTGTTTTAAATAATGAGATGAAAAGCCTGAACGCTTTTTGTATTTTTTTAAATATATGTGATATTTTTATATGAGTAATGGAAATATTTTCAATACTCTCCTGGAAGACTGTAAAAATGCTTCCTTTTATTCTTTTTTTGTAGATGAATTTCAGATCCGTTTCAGAATGAAATAAAATGTCTATATTATTCTCTGATGCTGATTCCTCCCTGATCAGGTCTATCTGAACATCATCCCCCGGTTTATTTAACGTATAATATTTATAAGCTTCCTGTATTGCGATAGCATATATTTTCCCGTCTTTGTCCAGTATAATATCATGAAGCTTGCCACTAAAGAGCTCTTTTTCTTTTGTTTTTATATCGACAGTCGTATAATATATTCCTCCCGATTGGTGATATTCATTACTTCTCTTAGTCGATTTTGTCAGATTTTTCCAGTTGTTATGATGCCTGAAAACAAGCAATCGCTTATCCAAACCTGTCCAGAAAACTATTTTCTGCGAGGTGTACCCTAATATCGCAGAGAACAGATATAAGTTAAATAAAACTATGAAGACATTGATGATGGAATGGGATTCGTTCAGGGCTGATGGTAACTGATTCTCATACATTGATCTGAAGTTATTTATAATATCTTCAGCTTTAAAACTTTGAAATACTGTGAGGTTATGATTTGTATATGTGTCAACAGAATATCCAAGAAAACAGAATGCCACAATACAAATGACGCTTAAAAGAATATTCCATAAAAGCCTCTCTGCACTGTTACCCGGATCTAAGTTAGAATTTAATTTGCCTGATAAAAAGGAGCTTCTGAAAAGAAATCCCGGAAAGAAAAATACCATTATGTAGATAATGGTGTTGAAGGCGATATTTATATTCATATTGGACCGGGTGCCGAATTATTATATTGAAAGTGTAATTTTTCTATTGTTAAGATCTACATCGACTGATTCTTTTTCTCCTTTCCTTAAAGAGTCAATGGCCTTTTGAAATTTTACCTTATCCTCACTTGTTCTTAGAAGATCTCTTATATTTTCTTCATCACTTTTGATACTATAATCATCTACCAGCCGGGTGTTGGTGATGAGTAGCCTGTAGAATGTCTTAAAGATTTTTCTGAACCTTGCAGCTATATGCATAAAATGTTCTTTTTAGGTAAATATACAAAATGATTTTAATTTCGTATGGATGCATGCAATAATAGGTAAAACGTAAAACCTATTGAATATCTTTTGCTTACAGAACATCTTTCGATCTGCAATAGTTCAAATCGAAATATCATGGGATTGTCTTTTTGCAGCGCTCATACCTCACTTCTTCCTCCCTGTTGACCGTAGGTTGTGCCTACGCTCTTGTGACGGCAAACTTTCAGTTTGCGATGTTAGATATGATGGTTCAAATTAAAAATTTGCAGACACAACGACGTAGGTGAAACCTACGCCGAGCGGTGGCAGTTCGTGTGGTGGGAAACTTCCAGTTTGCGATGTTGGATATGATGGTGCAAATTGGAAATTTGCGGACACAGCGACGTAGGTGGAACCTACGCCGAGCGGAGCGGATAGAAATCAACAATAAGTACGGAAGTTAAGCGTAGGCTTCGCCTACGTTTGTGTGATGGCAAACTTCCAGTTTGCAATTATTGACGATATGCAAATTGAAAATTTGCGGACGCAGCGACGTAGGTGCAACCTAACGGTGTTGTGCCTGCGTCCGTATGATAGCAATCCTCCGGTTTGCAAAAGCCCTTTCCTGCTGTGCGCCTTGTGATACCTTACCTCCTTTTCTTCCCTGTCTTTTTTTCTTTATGCCACTCCCACATTACGCCCAGCTCCATGCTCCGGCGGTAGGTCTTGTTGTAGCGGAAGCCCGACAGGTCGGTGATGCCGTGGTGGTAGCGGAGATCGAGCGAGAGGCGGCCGGATTTGCGGGGCAGGAAGCGGTAGCGGAGGCCGCCGGTGATGCTGAGGTCGAGGAGGCGTATGTTGTCGCTGTTGCTGACAGAGGTGCCGGGGTCGGGTGTCCAGCGGCTGACGACGTTGGCGCGGAGTATGAGGCCGAGCTGTGCGTCGAGGGCGCGGCGGCCGGAGCGTGTGTTGACGATGCCCTGCTGGGCGAGGGCACCCAGGCCGGCGGAGTACAGGGCC